>Ga0078972_1002024_pt1 | contig 70442 bp, 60 predicted proteins | sample YelNatPaOPGAMG01_FD_67568 | JGI IMG/M metagenome (GOLD analysis project Ga0078972, IMG submission 67568) | Hot spring thermophilic microbial communities from Obsidian Pool, Yellowstone National Park, USA - OP-RAMG-01 (SPADES assembly) (version 2) | ecosystem: Environmental > Aquatic > Thermal... | reverse complement strand
ATGAAAATTTTCTCAAAACCATCGGCTCGAACCGCCGCCTTGCGGCGGGAAAATTGGCGATTGATTTCAAAAAGCCGTGGAATTATCTTGCCGAAATGCCCGCCGAAGCGAGGGGCGAAGCCCCGAGCGAGGCAAATTCCGCTGGAAATAAACTTTGGTGGAGATGATGGGATTCGAACCCACGACCCCGACGTTGCGAACGTCGTGCTCTCCCAGCTGAGCTACATCCCCAAACTTAGAAGACGCTCATACACCAAATCCCCCAGAAAGGCAAGTCCTGCGTATCTACCAAGGGTTGTCTTCAACTTATGCATTGTATCGGCCTATGCCAGATGCTATGATCCTAGAGGAATCTATGGAAAGGCTGATTATAAAGGCGCTCCAAGCATTCCTACTCCTTCTAACACTCATAATACATCTAGGAATCTTCATAATGACCGGCGCCTCCCAAACACTTCCCAGGCAGAGTTCGATTGGACTTCTCCTATTCCTATGTAGCTGGTTCATGTACGCACGACCTGCAATATGGAGCCTCCTAGGTAAGGAGACGGATTACAAACCTCGCCTTTCGACACACCTCTACAATCTCTCCCTATTGTTATGTGCAGTAGTATATGACCTTTACTCTTTCGACTCGAATCTGGGATTGCGGTTTGAGATATCTGACATACCAATGTACATATTTTTTTGCACTGTAGCGGCGGCATGCTATGTGGTAAACGAGAAATTCATCAGAATGGTAATAGATATAGACAAGGAAAGTTAATGGGACTTAATAAATGTCACCAAGGGTACATAATAGATAGTCTCTTTCTATTTCTATTTTCTTAGGCTTGACTTCTCCACATACTCCGTAATACAAGTATGACATGATACGAGGGGTGCTCTTCGACCTAGACGACCTAATGATAGACAGCGCACCGCTTCATCTAGAGGCCTCTAGGATACTCTTTGGGCGGATGGGGAGGGATGTGGGCGAAATTCCGGAAGAGATGGTCCGCTCTTTTTACGGGAGGCGTGTAAGGGATATAATAGAGGCAATGGCGGACTTCTTTAAAATAGATGGGCTGGATATAGAGAGGTTAGAACAAGAACAGGAAGATATATTCCTAAACCTCATAAAGCGAGATTTCAAACCTATGCCAGGTCTTCAGCATGCGGTTCAACTTGTAGAGGGGCTCGGGCTAAAGAGGGGGGTGGCATCCTCAGGGACAAGGAGTTATGTTACATTTGCGGTGGAGAGGCTAGGTCTCGCCTCATTCTTCGAGACGATAGTGACGGGCGACATGGTAAAAGAAGGAAAACCGTCGCCCGAGATATTTCTCAAGGCGGCAAACATGCTTGGCGTCCAACCAGATGAGTGTGTGGTGTTGGAGGATGCGCCAAACGGTGTAAGGGGGGCGAAGCTTGCCAAGATGCGGTGCATAGCAGTAAACAGGGAGGCGGATGAGATGCGCAAAGAGTTATCGCTCGCAGATGTTATCATCAAAAGCCTTGAAGAAATGGACGAAAAGATGTTATTAGGTAATTAAGATCTTTACAGGTCTTATGGGCGCTTAGCTCAGTCGGCCAGAGCACTGCTTTCACACGGCAGGGGTCACAGGTTCAAGTCCTGTAGCGCCCACGATCTAAGCCGCAAGGGTTATCTCACGAATGCGCCAAAGGTACAAGGCGCCTGTAGCTCAGGGGATGAGAGCGTCTGCCTCCGGAGCAGAAGGCCGCAGGTTCAAATCCTGCCAGGCGCGCAAAGTCCGCGGTAACAATATACGGTAAAGGAGGGTCTGATGGGTCAGGATATATATGAGGTAATAACATCAAGGCGCACCATAAGGGCGTTCGAGAGGCGTCCGATACCATATGAGTCGCTAAAAAGATATGTAAACGCTGGGCGCCTCGCCCCACAGGCGGCAAATCGCCAACCCCTAGAGTTCATCGTTGTAGACGATGAGAAGAGGTCGGAGGAGATATTCTCACACGTTCACATAAGCGGATATGCAGACTGGAAGCCAGACAAAGACTCCGCGCCAAGTGCATATATAGTGATATTGGCAAACCCCGCCATCCAAAAGTCGCATTGGCTCCCATACGACGCCGCATTTGCTGCCGCAAACATCTCGCTTGCGGCGTGGGGGGATGGCGTAGGAAGCTGCATCATTGGTGCATTCAACAAGGAGGCGTTAAAGAGGCTCCTTGGGGTCCCGGATAATATCGAGATGATGCTTGTCATTGCGCTCGGTTGGCCCAAACACGCGTCTGTTGTAGAAGAGAGGGTAGGAGAGAATATGGCATATTGGCGCGACGAAGACGGAAGATTTCATGTCCCAAAGCGGCCGCTAGATGTCGTCCTCCACAGAAATAGGTATCAGAGATAAGATAAGAGGACTAGGTAGCCCAAATCTTATGCAGGCCTCTTGGCTGTGAAGGCGAGTATAGCCGCCAAGACACATATGGCGCCTGCTATCATGAAGGCATAGAAATAGGAACCAAAGAGGTCCCATGCCCTCCCTGCGATTATCGGCATAAGGATCCCACCCACACCATACGAGGTGAACATGGCGCCATAGTTTGCGCCTAGGTTCTTGACCCCAAAGAATTCAGCGGTTGCAAGCGGGAAGAGGGCAAAGTTTCCTCCAAAGTTAAAGCCAAACCAGCAGGCCGCAAATGTGAATAGGGCGGCCGATCCTCCCAGCTTAAAGACGAGGAACATCATGAGGGATTGGAGGAGCGTCATGAGTCCTATGGATCTCTTGGCACCTATCTTCCCTGCAATGCTCCCCCATATAATCCTCCCCAGTCCATTGAAGAGTGCAAGGAGCCCTAGGGCCGAGGTGGCAACCGCCGTTGTAAGTCCAACCTCGCGCTCGCCAAAGTCCCTCAAGACACCTATCGCCATGAGTCCAGCGCCGGCCGAGAATACAAATGCAAGCCAGAGGAACCAAAAGCCAGAGGTCTTAATCACCTCTCCCTGCGTAAGGTCTATGGCGGCCTTTGTCACACCTCCCTTTGGCGTCCACCCCTCAGGAACCCAACCCTCTGGCGGGTTTGAGAGGAGGAGGGCACCTATTACCACGCTCAAGAGGAAGATTACTCCAAATATGAGAAATGTACTGTTTACGCCATACTTGGATATAAGCCCGCCACCCCATGTATTTGCAAGCTTCACGAAGATAAATGCCCCTGCTCCAAAACCGGCCACTGCAAGCCCTGTAACAAATCCCTTGAGGTCAGGGAACCACTTGACACATGCTGCTATCGGGCAGACATAGCCCAAACCTATCCCGATACCACCGATGATGCCTATGAACACAAGTAGCCTTACGAAGCTCGTCCCTCCAATCGTCCCGGCCAATATATAACCCAGCCCAAGTAGTATGCCACCTAGAAGTGCAACCTTCCTCGGTCCCACCCTGTCCTGCCACCTACCAGCGAGTATCATAGTCACTGCAAAAGAGGCGAGTCCGGCGGAGAATATCGCCTGCGTCATCGTGGCATTGAACCTGAAGGGCCCGTTTGGATCCGAAAGCGCCTTGGTAAAACCTCCCCATGCATATATCGCCCCCAGCGAAAGCTGGACAAGGATAGCGCCTATTACTACAAGCCAACGTCTCTTCATCTCCCACCCCCTTTTTATGAAGCTTCTATTACCCACCACCGGTGTTGTCAAGGGGGATTAGGTATGCAATATGACATAGGTTATCTCCCAAGTATCTTACAAAGTTAGCAACATATTTTGACAAGGGTCGAGAATAAGAGGGGAACTTAAGAAAAAATTAAGTTATCACAAAAGGAGCTATATATGACACCTCCCAACATCAATACAAAGAAGATGATACACCTACCCGCCGCCCCGAGAAATAGCGGACACTGTAATCCAGACAAAAAGAGTGTAGCCGAAGACCCATGCCTTCGTAAAAATGTCACAAGTCCATTGGAAGAGGCAATAAATAACGGGGAATACCCAGACCTAGATGTGGAATTCTCAAACGGTAGGTCCAAGAGAATACCACTTACGTGGTATGGCGCCCCCATCCTATACGAACCAGACACCGGCGCTTCATATTATATAAACCAAGGGAACCCTACTGCATGGCATAATGGAGGGTCCAGAAGGTTAGACATCTATGATCTGATGACCGTGGCGCACCGCTTCCTCCCGTTTGGTACAATAGTCAGGGTCACTGCCAAAGGGAATGATAAATATCCAGGGATTGAGGGGAGGAGCGTATATGGGATAGTGGCAGACCGCGGCCCCTACATGAAGGGAAGGAATATAGCACCAAGATCAATAGACCTCGTAAAATCCCTCTTCTATTCACTGGTAAAGGGGGTTGGGAAGGAACTTAACATGGGCCTGGCTATCCCGGTGAGTATAGAGATACTCGCATATCCTACGGAGGAGCTTATAAATTGTTACTGCCGCAAGGGATGGGATGAGATGTATTGTCCATCCCTGATCGAGGGCGAACCCATCTTGCCCGCTCCACCACCTATGTCGTGTTCACAACCGGATGAGAAGACATGGAAGGCGCCTTTTGAGGAGGTGATTGCCACATTCCAATATATCTCGGAGGACAAGAGCGATAGGAGTCAGGCGTACGGATTCTTTGGTAGACTAAGGAAGGCTGTAATTCAGCAGGAAGGAAAGGAGGCGTGGGAATCGCTAAAGGAACATCTCCACATAACGAGGAGGGACGGTGGGACATACAACTATACAGAGTTGTATCTTCTAGCATACGACGAGGCCACATTTGAAAAGGTACGTGAGAAGGTGATAAGATACATAAGGGCGCTAAGGAAGAATGGGCCTCGCATAGACCACAAGTCAAAAGGGGACGTGAAACCGCAGACGCCTCCACAGATCAAACACCAAAGAGGTCCTAAAAAGCATCGTCCATAACACCCTTCAAAACACTTGACAAACCTCTATAAAATACCCTTATGCTAGGCGGCACTTGGTCTAGATGGAGGAATTATGCCAAAAAGGACATATCAACCGAGTACGAGAAGAAGGGTCAGGACGTGCGGTTTTAGGAAGAGGATGAGGACAAAGGGGGGGAGAAAGATCCTGAAACGGAGGAGGAGAAAGGGGAGAAAGCGCCTTACTGTAGTATGAACCTGTTTGGCTTTCCCAAAGAGATGCGACTCACCAGGAAGAGGGAGTTTGAAGAGGTCTACAGGGACGGGAAAAGGCTTAAAGGTACCTTTATCACGCTATATTACTTAAGTGGCGATACACCACCTAGATTGGGTATCTCCATATCCCATGCCTTAAGGGGGACGGTGGAGAGGAACAGGATAAAGAGACAGATAAGGGAGTTCTTTAGGTTGAACAAGGGGCTTTTCAAAGGTGGTACCTTTGTTGTAGGTGTAAATGCCAAGGCCAAGGAGAAGGGTGGAGATGAGATCAGAGATGAACTCAGGCGGCTTGTCGAGATGGTGGAATAGGCGCCTCGTGATTCCGATATCTATCATCAGGGTATATCAGCTAGTAATTTCGCCCATCTTTAGGGCCCTAGGGGCGGGATGTAGATTCTATCCAAGCTGCTCTGAATACGCCCTGACTGCCTACAAAAGGCATGGGATCCTCAAAGGTACCCTCTTCTCTATAAGGAGATTAGCTAGGTGTCATCCACTGAGCGATGGTGGCATAGACATGCCGATGGAGGCAAAGGAGGTGTCTCGTGAACTCAGAACTTAGGGGACTTGCCGCAATCGTGGCGAGCGTGGTGGTCTTTGTAATCTGGTACTCATTTGTAGTGCCACACTTTTGGCCTGAGATGGCAAAAAATGGGGTCCAGAAAGACGAGGTTATAAATGAGGTGAAGCCAAACACGCCTCAAGCGCCCGAGGCTACCGCAGTAGATACCAAGGCAGAGGCGGGGGAGGACTCACCGCAAGAGATGGACGAATCTGAGGTAAAAGAAACAGAGACTGTGCTAGAGAATGATTTAATAAAGGTGGTCTTTACGAACTACGGCGGGAGGCCGGCAAGCTGGAGGCTCAAGCAATATGAGGGAGAAGACGGCACAAACGTTGAGATGGTGCGGCAAGGATTGGATCCAACACTTGCCCCCCTCGAAGTCAGGATAGATGATACGCTCAAGCCAAGAAGATACAGGGTGCTAGAAGAGGGTAAGGATCATGTGAAATATATCTGGTCCTCAGATGGGATAGAGATAGAAAAGACATACACACTGGGGAAGGGGTATGACATCGCCCTCGAGGTCGTCATACGAAACAAGGGTAACGTGGAGCTCTCTAAAAAGATAACGATAGGGTGGGGCGACATCGTAAAACAAGAAGAGCCAAAGAAGGTGCTCGGTATCATAAGCAGACCCAAAGACAGGAATATACCGGTATATATGGTAGATGGAAGGTTAGGGAAGGAGAAGGATCCCTCAAGACTAAAGGAAAGGTTCTTAACTGGAAGTGTGAAATGGGTAGGGATAGAGAACAGGTATTTTCTCTCTGCAATTGCGCTGCATACTGAGGAGGGAGATGGTGTCTCTATAAAACCGGTTGAGGGAAAGGGTTTCTTGAGCCTGCTTGCCCTACGCAGTCAACCTATTCCACCTGGCGGAGAGGCGCGCTACTCATTTACGGTCTATGGGGGCCCAAAGGAGATTAAATCGCTCAAAGAGGTGGGGCTCGGCTTAGAGAGGGCAATAGACTACGGTTGGTTCGGATTTATAGCCGTCCCTATACTACACACACTAAAGTTCCTCTATAGGTTTGTGCACAATTGGGGGATAGCCATCATCCTACTTACTATACTCATAAAGATCCTGCTCCACCCTATATCCAAGAGCTCCATGCGCTCGATGAGGGAGATGCAAAAGCTCCAGCCCAAGATAAAGGAGATCAGGGAACGGTATAAAAACGATAGAGATAGGCTGAATCTAGAACTGATGCAGCTCTTTAAGACGCACAAGGTAAATCCTATGGGAGGATGCCTCCCCATGCTCCTGCAACTGCCTATTTATATAGCGCTCTACCGCGTCCTGTGGAATGCGATAGAGCTCTATAGGGCACCATTCTTCTGGTTCTACAAGGATCTCTCGCAGCCCGATCCGTATTATATCACACCCATACTCCTCGGGATATTTATGGTTCTCCAGCAGATACTCACTCCACAGACATCCCAAGACCCGGCGCAGCAGAAGATGATGTATATTATGCCCATCCTATTTACTGTCTTTCTGCTCGTACTGCCGGCAGGCCTCGTGATATACATACTGGTGAACACCCTCTTCTCCGTAGTGCAGCAGTGGATGATGAGGAAGGAGTTGGGTGTAAAGGATATAATAAAGATGGCATTTGGGAGGCGGGCCTAACAAAGGCCTAACACCAACGAGGTATAGACATAAAAACCTGGAAACATTTTTAAATCCATTCCGAAGATAAAAATTGACAGGTCTTTCCATAGACATATAATCTTGGTGAAGTGGGAGGTGGTATGTTTTGGCTCATAGGATGTGGTGGTAATCCCCCATCCACGCACGCCAACACCGATGGTGATATCGGCTTAAAGGACGCCCATTCCGAAGATATAGGAACACACCCAGATGCAGATCAGGGGCAAGATCTCCCTATAACTGATAATACCCACATACCTGATGATATATATATGGCCGAAGACGTGTGTAGTCTTGAAGACGTACTCATCCCAGAAGAAACCTACGAAGTGCATGACAATGATGTATGCGAGGAAGAGACGATCCACTACGATACATCAGGCGATGGGTCGGCCGTAGACACAATAGACGCCTACGGCCCCGACCATGGTGTGGATCTATATGGTCCAAAAGACGGATTTGTTTCGAACGACACCTGTGAGGCAGATACATATATCTTTGATGCAGTGGATTATATGCCGGGCGATCTACATGAAGAAGGTACGCCGACATGTATAAAGACATCTGAAACCGATCAGACATGCGACCTTGTAGACGATGACTGCGATGGGGAGACGGATGAAGACCTCACGCATCAGATCCAGTGTGGAGTAGGGGAGTGCATGAGGACCGGCATCGCCACGTGTGTGGGAGGGAAGGTCGTAGAGGAGTGCGCGCCTGGCACACCCTCGCCAGAGATATGTGACAAGAAAGACAACAACTGCGACGGGGAGACGGATGAGATATGTATCCCATCCCCATCCACCAAGGATATATATCTCATAGGTTATACAAGCGACGGAGCCGTGATGCCGAAGACAGACCTCGTCTCCCTGCTCACCTCAGCAAATCCGCAACAGACATCTTTAAGTGTTGCGATAGGGTATTGCGGTGGAGATACATGTTCCCTCCCAGAGGAAACCCTCGCCCAAGGGATAAGGCTCTGTAATATGACGGGGGTAGTCGAAGATGGTTGCAATGGTCCTGATAAACCGGACGCCCCATTTGGGGCCTCGGACCTCCTCACCTTCTCTATGTGGCTCCCGCCTGGGAACAGCGTGTGGAGGCTCATGGAGGGGGATATACCGCGTGGCGAACTAGGCACATCCATCAATGCAATGGGCTACTCCGCCGGGCTCCTTACGTATACAGACGCCGGCTGCAACTACTTCCACTCTACCTTTGTGTGTAAGTAATCTACTTCAGGAGTTTTTTCTGGACGCCCACTGCACCTGATTCGGCCTCTCCGCCACCAAGGCCGCCAGATCCTTCCTCGTGTACAACATAGAAGAGGACCGTTCCAAAGCCATGGTCATACCAAGATGGAGATGGATTGCTGTATATAAACGTCGCTTCAATCCCCTCCTCATCCTTTATCTGCACCCCCTTGGTATCCTCGAATGTAGGGACAGTAACCAACCGATATCCCTCATCTAATTCGGGTGACCCCTCCCAAAACACATTACCACCCACACTGGTGCTTACAGAACTCATATGATCGCTGGCAAAGAGATACCCACGTTTGATTATGCCACCATGTTGTGGAGATGAGGTAGCCTTTATCTCCTTCGAACCACCTGGAGGGATACCCATCGGACCGCGACAGTCATTTGCGTCCAACAAGACCGGCTCTACCTCATCTACCTTCTTTACATCCGTGATCGGAATCCCCTCTATCGTAAATGTAATGGAGATACCCTTAAGGTAATTCCCTCCACGATTTACAAGAACCGCCTCCGCCTCAAACTCCTCCCCGCTCCTAAGCGGATATCCACTCCCGGATGGAAGGGATATGGATGGGGTAATAGAATCCGCCATTGCAAACACCGTCCCATTTGTCCCGGCACAGCGTCCAGCACCGTCTAGTCTCTTCAGCATAAGTCTTACACCGACATCCTCTGGGGGAACCTCCTCATCCCCTCTCTCTACAGAAAACCTAAGCGACTCGAACCAGATTGGTGAATCCAGCTTGAAACGAAGTCCTTTATCTAACACCTCCCCATCTTTAGTCCCATCGTCTGCCTCTAAGTCCACCGGCCCAATCTGATAGGTATATGACAGGAGAGGAGGTTCTTTTATGAAATCATCGATAGAGACCTCTCCCTTCGGCTCATCGGGGGCGATGAGAAGTCGGGTCTGAAACCCAGGCCCACCGTCACAGGAAGACACGGCCAGAGAGAAAAGGATTATAAAGTATGTTGCTTTTTTCATCGGGAGGTGGATAACATATAGGGGTAGATAAATAAATACGCACTGCATATATCTTTGACGCAGGGCAGAAGGCCATAGTCCGGGATATGAGGTCAGAGAGGGATACCATAGCAGCCATTGCAACCCCGTTGGGGAAGGGGGCAATAGGGGTCGTAAGGATGAGCGGGGGTAGATCTAGGGACATCTTAAAGAAGGTGTGGAAAAGTAGTAGACATCCTGTTGATAAGTTCAAAACCCATCGAATCTATTTGGGGAATATAATAGAACAATCCACAGGGAGGCATATAGACGAGGTCCTGGTCCTCTTCATGGCAGGGCCGAACTCGTATACAGGAGAGGACGTGATAGAGATCAGTTGTCACGGCGGCATATACGTCACGAGACGGATATTAGAGGAGCTCCTCCTTGCAGGTGCAAGGTGTGCAGAGCCGGGCGAATTTACAAAGAGGGCGTTTCTAAATGGGAAGTTGGACCTCGTAGAGGCAGAGGCGGTAGTAGCCATCATAGAATCGGAGGGTGAGCGCGCCTTAAGGGCGGCGATGGAGCAGCTAAAAGGGGGGCTCTCCAAGGAGATAGATGGACTCATAGATAGGACCAAGGAGGTACTGGCGATCTTGGAGGCCTCAATAGACTTCCCTGAGGAAGAGGATATCAGGTTCATAGACGAGGCAGATGTGGCAGGAAGGATAGATAGGCTCATCGGCGAGATAGAGCTCCTCCTCGATACGGCCAGATTTGGGAGGTTGATAAAGGATGGTGTCAAGACGGTGATAGTAGGACCTCCAAACGCTGGGAAGTCAAGCCTCCTAAACAGGCTCTTGGGATTCGAAAGGGCGATAGTACACCATACCCCAGGCACCACACGTGATACGATAGAGGAGAGGATGGAGGTAGACGGGATCACTATAAGGCTTATAGACACCGCAGGGATCAGGGAGGCAATGAATGAGGTAGAGGAGATAGGGATCTCAAGGAGCAGGGAAGAGGCAAGCTCCGCCGAGATAGTAATCGTAGTCCTAGACGGGCATAGTTATATCCCATTGGAGGAGGAGTTCCTAAAAGGGCTCTGCAAGGTAGGCTCCCTCATAGTAGTAATAAACAAGAGCGACCTAGGTATAAAAGAAGAGGTAAGGAGGGAGGTGGGGCGGTTGTTTAGTGGGAGGAAGATATTGGAGGTCTCTGCTATAAAGGGCGATGGGATAGATGACCTCTTCGGCGCAATAAAGGATGAGATCAGAAGGGATATGGACGGGGCCTCCGAGGTCGCAGTTATTACCTCAGAGAGGCACAAAAATCTCCTTACAGAGGCAGTTGCCGCCTTAAAAGAGGGAAGGAAGTCCCTATCTGAGGGGATAGAGTTTGCAGCAGAGCACGTGAGGCGGGTGCTACACCACATCGGTGAAATAACCGGCGCGGTCTATAACGAACAGGTGCTAGACGAGATATTCGGGCGATTCTGTATAGGGAAGTAATCCATATATTTATAAGACGCCACTCCAAGGCACAAACAGGCCCAAGATGGTAGAAGAGATTATTTAGTTGACACAACTATCTATAGATGTTAGGGTTTCCAAAGGTCCCTTAGACATAGATAAGGTTTCAAATCATAAGACTATGGCAAGGAAGAGGAGCAAAAGGGCAAGGAAGTATACCTTCCTCATCATCCCCGAAGGGAGGGGGAAGATATGGAAGAGGGAGGTTACTTGGAGGGAGATAGAGTCCGTATTCGGTCTCCTTATCGCCCTCTTCTTTATACTGAGTGGTAGCATAGGCGGACTTGCATACTATCGCCACGCATATACGGCTACAGAGGCAATAAGGCAGGAGAATGCCCGATTTGAGGAAGAACGTCATAAACTCCTTACTAAGGTATCGACGCTCGAATATCTGGTAGAAAAGGCGCAGAGGGCAGTAAACCAGCTAGAGGTCAGTCTAAACGTCACGACCGACGGCGTCCTGAAGGGGGTAGGCCCGGTGGTAGACGATGGAGTAGTGGCACCTACTGCTGCAGAGCTCTCGGCAAACCTTGAGACCCCCAAGGGAAAGAAGGGTTACTCCCTAGAGGGCTTAGATACCACCTTGGATAATATGGAGGGGACGGCCAAAGCGGTCGTAGACAGGTTAGACACCATCTACAAGCTGAGCCGTGGGCGTGAACTCTTCCTCTCATCTGTACCGTCCATCTGGCCAACAAGGGGGCTCATCACCTCTGGCTTCGGTCCAAGGAGGCGGCCGATCAGGGGCGGAACAACCTTCCATGAGGGGATAGACATAGCGGCGCCACAAGGTACTCCCATCTTGGCCACAGGAGATGGTATAGTCACCTTCTCTGGGTACAAACATGGCCTAGGAAATACCATCATCGTAGATCACGGCTACGGCATCACCACCACCTATGGGCACTGTTCGGAAAACTTCGTGAAGGAGGGCGACATAGTAAAGAGGGGTGAGCTCATAGGGACCGTAGGGAGGACCGGACTTGCCACGGGGACACATCTACACTATCAGGTGGAGGTAGATGGCATCCCTGTAGACCCAATGAGGTATATCCACGAAAAGATGTAACCTAACCCTTCCTCCGCATCGTCCTCTGGAGGAGGCGTAATGTCTCCCTTTTCTTTACTGCCTCCCTCACATCGAAGGACCTTTTACCCCTCGCGAGGGCAAGTTCTACCTTTGCAAATCCACCCTTAAAATAGAGCCGTGTGGGGAGGAGGGTAAGACCACCCGCACTCAACCTACCCAAGAGCCTCTTTATCTCCCGCCTGTGTAGGAGGAGTTTCCTCCTCCTCTTTGGAAGATGCCCAGATGAAGTATATTTATACGGCGCTATCTCCACATTTATGAGCCATCCCTCACCCCCCTCGATGACGGCATATCCCTGAGAGATGTCCGCACCCCTCTCCCGAAGGGATTTCACCTCGCTCCCGGTAAGCGCGAGTCCCGCTTCTATCCGTTCAAGGAGTTCGTGCCTGAAACCGGCCTTCCTGTTCGTGGCTATTACCTCTATCTCTCTGTTGCGGGCAGGCATTTGATACCCCTCGGGAATCAATACTAACCAACTAGGTTCTCCTCCTCTGACTTAGTAAGGAGCCCTCCACTCATAATGAGTCTAGTTGCCTCTTCTAGTGTGAGGTCTAGAGGAGTAATCTCCTCCCTCTTTGTAAACACAAGGAAGCCGGATGTAGGGTTGGGGGTCGTGGGGACAAATACACCTACATAACCTGAGAGTCCGCCGACCGGTACGGTATCATCTATATCTCTAAACACGAATCCGATTACGTATGTACTACCCGAAAAAAACCTGACAAGGACAGGACGAGCCGTCATCCGCCCCTGCCCCGAGAAAAGTGAACCTAGCATACTCTTTACAGAGTGGTATATTGCACCGCCAAACGGCACCTTGCGCAGGATCCTCTCACTTACTGCCACTATCTTCCTGCCGAGGTAAAACCTCACGAAGGCACCTGCAAGTAACGTTAGGATGAGGACAAGGATGAATCCGATCCCTGGTATCTTGTACCCAATCAGGTTCTCAGGTCTAAGACTAGCAGGTACCAATGAAAATAGGAGCCCATCTATCCACAAGACAAATGCCTTTAGCACCCAAACAGTCACAATCAGGGGGACTATGACGAGGACTCCAGATATGAGATATCTTTTGAAAAACTCCTTCATCGAATACTCTTCAAGACCTCTCCATTCACCACGACCTTGCTAACATTCTGACTGCTCGTATTCTTTATAAGCGCGCCATAGATATACCCCTTGCCTATCTCATGGCCTGGGGGAAGGTCAACCACTATATAGTCTGCAATCTTCCCTACCTCAAGCGTCCCGATCTGGTTCTCAAGCCCCAAACAGGAGGCCGAACCTATAGTTGCCATCCTCATGACGTCGTAGGGTGTTACCTCATCCCCGACAAATTTAAGCACCTCCCTCATCTCACGCCAGAGGGAGGATGGCTCTATACTGGTAGATGCCCCTGTACCAAGTCCTATTTCAACGCCACGCCCCCCCAACCTCTCAATCGGCGGACGCCCATGTCCGAAGTGGGAGATCTCCATAGGGCAGTATACAACCCCACACATATTATCCGCTATCGCGGCAGAACATGCCTCGCTTAAGTGTATAGGATTCACAATAGAAGGGGAAGGGGCGAGAAAACCGATATCAGCAAGGTATGCTATAGGCGTCTTGATATGAGGAGGCGGGAGCTCGCCATCCCAACCTACTGCAGGAAACAGCTTCTCCCCTATCTGCCCCTTGGAGTCGTAAAAAAACTCCATCTCTGCAAAAGACTCTGCCGCACGGATCTTGAGCGGTATCTCACCCTCCATTGCATGCCTGCTAATGATGGAGAGCAGATTCTTCGAGAGTAAATACGGGGCCTTTGGTGCAAGCCCAACATTTATGCGGGCAGTCCTAGAAGGATCGTAATATTCATCCACTATGGCCAACGCATTTTCAAACAGGTCTTGGGCAATCTGCCCCCTCCCTCCATATATCTCACTATACACGATGGCGCGAAGCCCCGTATCCTCCAATACCTTACACGTCCCCTCAAAGACTGAAACGTCACCTACACATGTCACCCCACTTTCTATCATCTCCAAGGCGCCGTGTTGTACCGCGTGGATGAACTGTTGAGTTGATGCCTCCCTCTTAAATTTGATTGTATCCGCCAGCCAGTCTATATATTCTCTCCCATGCGCAAGGCTCTCCAAGTTGGAAAAGCGCGAGGCATAATAACCCGTAAGGATGAGTTCAGAGTGGGCATTGACAAGGCCAGGCATCAAGACGGAATCCGGATGTCTTGCCTCCGTCGCATCAGGATACTTGGCCAGCAAAGAAGTGCGTTCGCCGACATCTACTATCCTTCCCAACTCTACCGCTATCGCGCCATCCTCCAGGGGTTCCTTCTCCTTCATCGTGAGAAGATATCTTGCAGAGACGATCTCCATCAAATCACCTCTTTTTAAGAACAAGATAACAGAAAAGCTCTCTGAGTGCAAGGTGCGATATCTTGTTTCTTTAAATTTCTTGGTTACAAGTCTCGGAAGAGATGTATATAATTTCCCACCAATATGGAGATAGGGGTCATACAGAAGGGGTGGAAGGGGAGGACACACATTGGGATCGTATATCCAAATGACTACTACATAGGGATGAGTAACCTCGCCATCCACGCCCTCTACGACCTGATAAATGCGGATGAAACCATCGTTGCGGAGAGGATATTTTTAGACAGCAACGGTAGTATAGAATCAAAAAGGAGACTCCACGAATTCGACCTGATCCTCTTCTCCTTTTCGTTCGAGACGGATTACCTAAATATCCCTGCGCTACTTAGAGGAGAAACCCCGCTATTAAGAAAAGAGAGGAGCAAGACCCCTGTCCTTATGGCGGGTGGCGCAGCGGTTACACTAAATCCATACGCCCTATCAGAGATATTTGACTGCATAGCGGTGGGTGAGGCAGAGTGCATGATAGAGGAGATAAAGGCTGCGGCAAGGGAAGGTTCAAGAGATGATATCCTAAGGCGTCTTGCACAACACCCAAGCATCATAGTCCCCGACATAAAAGAAGGCTATAAGGAAAGGGCATGGGTAAGGGATATAGACACCATACCAATATCCACGGTCATATGGAGCGAAAAGACAGAGTTTGGGCACATGCACCTCGTAGAGGCCTCACGTGGCTGCCCATTTAGGTGTAGATTCTGTGCCACGCCTTGCATCTATTCCCCTTATAGGGCGCGAGGGAGGGAGGCGCTCGAAAAGGCGATTGCAAGGGGGCTCAAGGTAAGGAGACAGATAGGGATCATAGGTTCCGACATACTTAGGCATGGCGAATATATAGAGCTCGCCTCGTCTCTTGCGAGGGAAGGAATAGGGGTCTCCTTTTCGTCAATCAGGGTCGATGGGATCACGAGGGAGACAGCACACCTCATCGCCGAATGCGGGCAAAATAGGATCGCCTTGGGGATAGAGGCGGGCAGGGAGGAGATGAGGTACAAGATAGGAAAGAGGATTTCAAATGAGAAGATACTCGAGGCGGTGCGAAACCTCGCAGAGGAGGGGATAACGAGGTTAAAGCTCTACTTCATGATAGGACTCCCTGAAGAGGACGAGGAAGACATAGCGGAGATTGCAAGGCTTTCAGCGACGATAAGGGAATGGGTCTTGAAATACAGGAGGTCTTCCGAGATGGTGCCTGAAATCTCTGTGGTCGCAACACCGTTCGTCCCGAAGAAGGGGACACCACTTGAAGATGCACCATTTTGTAGTATGAGCACCCTGAAAAAGAAGCTCTCCTTCTTAAGACATCTTGTCGCAAAGATAGGTGGTGTGACAATCTCAGGGGAGGCGCCAAAGAAGGCTTATCTTGAATACCTCCTCTCAAATGGGAGACCAGACGAGATAGTGAAGATACTAGAAAAGGGCGGATATGAGAAAGATGCTAGCTAAAGAGATATTCATCCTTTCATCTATCCTGATAACGATGCTTGCGCACCCGCTCCTCGGGAGGGCACAAAACGACGTGTATGTCTATGTCCTTGTGTTGGATGGACTCGACCTCCAAACATTCAAGGAGGCCTTAGATAGCGGAGGGTTACCAAACATAAAGAGATACTTCATAAAGGATGGGGCGTTCTTTGAAGGGGTGAGTCTATTTCCCTCCGCATCCAATACTGTCTATCAGGCGGTGGTATCGGGACTATTCCCAGGACACGCCGGTATACCCTATCTTACATGGTTCAATAGAAAGACGAAGAGGCCCATCAACTATTTCACCCCGAACGGACAGAGGAGGCTTGGGAGGGATATACTAAACCTCCTCACCATGTTGGACGAGGAAAGCAGCGAGGATGGACTTACCCCATCTACCATATTCAAGATGCTCGGCAAGGATACACTTGCCATCTACTCATCATTTAGTGGAGATGCCAATGTAAGGCTGCCTAAAAATCCCCTCCCGGCACTTTGGGCGGTCTTTGTCAAGGGAAAGGAAGAAAAATTAGATGAATATGCCTTCCATTATCTCACAAGATATATATCGAAGGAAAATATACCCCGCTTCGCAATGGTAGGTCTCTATTCATCCGATGCCCTAGGTCATCACTTTGGAAGGGGTTCGCCAAGGGTAATAGAAAACCTAAAGGCCTTTGACGAGCGATTAGGTAGATTCATATCCCTCCTCAAAGAGAAGGGGATATTTGAAAAGACGTACATCATACTACTTGCAGACCACGGCATGCACAATACACCCTCATCAAAACTAGACCTACCCAGCATGATAAGGTCGATCGGCCTCACACCGTATCCGGGAAAGGATTACAATGCCTACGTCTCGCACAGAGGCATAGCCTCTGCACAGCTCTACATCAGGGGAAAAGACGGTTGGGAAGCAAGGCCTGGCATAGGGGAGATGATGCACTACCCAACGAAGAAGGGTTATATAAACATCATAGAGGAGCTAGTCCGAAAAGGTGAGATAAGGTTTGTGGTAGCAAGGAACGGGTATCACAACGTGGAGGTCTTCTCAAAAGACGGCCATGCCACTATCACATACTCCTCTGCAATGGGGAAGAGATGGTATAGGTATACAGACAAGGATGGGGACCCGCTAAAGATAAGGGGCTCGAATGCGAGGGGAATGATAGGGAGGTTCTTCGACCAGGAGACGTGGGGGGAAAGGTTAAGAGATCATATATATCCGGATGCAGTGGTCCAACTTGCCCAGATATTCGAGGACGGCAAGAGCGGCGACATATTTGTCATACCAGAGCAGGATTATGTCTTCTACAGAAAAAAGGCGGCCACACACGGCGCCATATATAGAGAGGACATGGAGATACCGGTCTTGATGAGGGGTCCTGGTGTAAAAGGGGGAGGCGGTTATATCCGCCCAACCGACCTCTTTGTGGAGATCGCAAGTTGGTTTGGAATGAAGGTAGATATAGACCACACGGATGCCGGATGGAGATACAGGAGCAGTCCTATACGCCACCCCTCCTCATACTCCACCATGCCGCTCGACAAGATGGAGGTACTTGCAAAGAGGTTAAAAAAGTTGGAAGAGATAAGGGAAAGACTTGCCAAGGCAGCCGAAAGAGAGTTTGGAATGCGGAGAGATATACTAGTTGGTAACCTATTAGTCCTAGAAGAACAGATAGGGAGGACGAGTGAAGATCTCAAAGGTGCTCTTCAGTAGAAATGCACTCCTTGTAAAGATCGCGGAGGTGCTCGGTGTATCTCTATTTATAATAGCCATCGTAAGAGACGGTCTACCCAATACCACCTTGGGTAAGTCTGCTATTATAGTCTATGCCCTCCTCTATCTCTCTATCCGCATCGCCGCGTCCCTTAGTTGGTACAATGAAGATGGAACAAATCATATATTCCCGCCCCGCATAAAGAGGGATGTCCATACGCTAAGGGGGATAGAGCTCCACTTCAGAAAGGCGCTGATACCTACATCTTACATGACCCTGTTCTCCGCGTGCTTCCTTATATTCCGAGCGAGTCCGAACTGGCTCTATGTGACATCCTTCCTCCTCCTCATCGTAGCGCATGTAAACTTTATACTCCTCTACCTCCACATAAAGGACCAAGAGGGGACGCCGGTAAACCTATTTACAAAGATCCCTCCGAACAGCTGACTAGTCATCCTTGTGGACGTGCATCCCAAAATGGGCATGCAGGTGGCGATGGATCTCCCCACGGTGGATATGCCTATGCTCATGGATGAGGTTTGCGCGGAGGAGGAGTTCTCTATCCTCAACTATCCGTGATGCAGGACCTACTGCAAGGAGACTATGGTCATCTCCTAAGAGCGCTACCTTTGAATCCAGTTCCAACGGGATGGAGAGGTCGTGCGTGGCAATGACAAGCGTCTTCCCACCTTTATTTAAGGAGAGGATGAGCTCGACGAAGAAGGCCTCACTCCGTCCATCCAGTCCTGCAGTAGGTTCATCTAGGAGCAGGACCTCCGGATTTGCGGTAAGCACAGCCCCCATTGCTACCTTCTTCTTCTCGCCCATAGAGAGGGTGTCCGGCGACCTCCTCATGAGATCTCTTATCCCAAGAAGGTCAGCCACAGACCACACCCTCTCCTCTATCTCACCCCTCTCCAGGCCAAGGTGTAGTGGGGCATAGGCAAGCTCATCAAATACGGTAGGGGAAAACAAAAAGACATCTACATCCTGAAAGAGGTATCCAACCCGTCTTCGAAATGATCTCGCCGCTGCGGCATCCTTAAAGAGATCTTCGCGCATCTCCTCTCCAAAAAATAGATACCTCCCAGAGGACGGGAAGATGAGGGAGTCGAGTATATTGAGGAGAGTGGTCTTTCCGCTCCCATTTGCCCCGATGATGGCCATGACCTCACCCCTCTTTACCTCAAGGGATATGTTGGAAAGGACCCCTCCTATACCTTCGTATGAAAACGAGACCGCATCCAACTTTATCGCTATATCCTCCATCCTGCCTCCGTTATAACCAACACAAATACTGGAAGGGAAAGGAGCGCCCCAACCAACACGCCCCGAAAGACACCTCCCCCTTCCTTATAGAAAACTACCTCACCACAAAACCCACGCGCCGTCATAGCGGAGAAGAGCTCTTCATATCTCCTCTCCGCCCTCTCAAAGAGATATGCAATCCTTCCAAAGACCCAACGCCTCTCTTCGCCTAGACTACCTCCCAAGTACCTGCTCTTCCTCGCAAGATACATCTTAACCACTGTATCCGAAAGGGCAATGATATACCTATAGCCGAGTAGCATTACCATGAGAAACGCGTTTGGAAGACGGTATGTCCTAAGCCCCTTCACAAGCTCCAAAAATGAGGTCGTCTCCGCAACAAGGAGCGAGATAGAAAGGGAGTTGAATATCCGAAGGAGCATCCTTGCCAAGACCAACACCCCTTCTTGAGTGACATAGATATCAGTGGGGATCTCATATCCTAAAAAGGTGTGGGATGCCTTGAACTGAAAGAGGCCGACAAGTCTACTCCCAGGCACAAATACATTTAGGACCGCCGGTAAGGTAAATGCGCCGCCAAATAGCAATGTGGGGAGGAGGACCCTTTTATAAAAAGCAACTGGCCTTTTAAACGAGGTGGCAACCAAGATCGAGATGTAGAGGAGGAGGCTAGCCTGCTTCACCACATCGTGTATGAGGCTCACCCCTACAACAGAGGAGAGGAGAAAGAAGACCTTTGCCTCTGGCCCTATCCGCAAAAAGAGCCCACCCTCCTTTTGCCTGCCTACACGTAGGCCCCTGGCAAGGACCTTTGAAAAACCCAAGATTCCTTTGTCTAAGAGACCTGCCATCCATCCGCCGCGCCGTGGAGGCGGGACATCGTCCGACACCGTAAGTAAAAATGATGGGAGATTAATTGCCATCTCTCTTGACTATAAACCGAAGTACTAGATATGAGGCCCCTACAGAGAGTATTATGCCAACCAGGGCGGACACAAAATAGGATGCGCTGGCGGCAAGCCAAGACCCATCGCCCCATATACTATAATCTGGGATGGGGGCGCGCCAGAGTTCAGCGAGCCTTGCCATACCATCTGGCACATAGCCCAAGGTCCTTGCTATATCATCTGTGTCCCACTCACCCCATGCATCCCCCGCCCTAAAGAGCCTCGGAAGCAAGAGGCCAAGCGGTGTCAAAAGGGCCGCCACAACCAAAGACAGGACTATCTTCTTACGGTCTCTCATCTTCACTCCTCATCACATATAAGGCCATGGGATTTCGGCTGTAGAGGTATAAAAATACGAGGGAGGTGATGATACCCTCCACAACACCAAATATGAGGAGGTGTGGGACTAGCATCGCCGGGACCGCGACCTGAAGCGGATATGGGGCGTAGAGCGGTACACCCTGTGGGCTATGCGCAATGTATGGCTGGATCCCAAACAGAATGGCTGTACAGAGGGCTGCTACATTCAACCCCACATAGCCAGAGAGAAAGGCGGCGACCGCAAGTCTTCTCTTCTCCCGAGACCTCCCAGCAATACCTTTGAAGACAAGATATGACACAAACGGCATCAAAACCGCCATGTTAAAGGAGTTGGCGCCGATGGCGGTTATACCACCATCTCCAAAGAAAAGCGCCTGTATAATGAGCACGATAGATATGCTTATCACCGCCGCCCATGGGCCAATCAATAAACTTGCAATGGCGCCGCCAACTGCATGCCCTGTGGTGCCGCCCGGTTCAGGGACGTTAAACATCATGACGAGGAATGAGAATGCTGCGGATAGGGCAAGATATGGGATGGAACGGCTAGAAAGGGTCTTTCTTACTACCCGCATAGCGACGCCCCAAAAGAAGAGAGAGACCCCAAACGCAGGTATGTATGTCTTCGGGGATAGATATCCATCCGGTATATGCATATAACCACCCATCCCAGATCTTCACCAGTGGATCTACAAAAGTCAAGGGACTTTAAAAACCCCACGGCCTACAGGAATCGGACTCTACCAGAGAGATGGAAGGTTCAGGCGGACAGCACCTCCCCTCTCCCATACCTAGATATAAGCCTCTTAGAAGCATGAGAATATAGGATCAGCAAAAATAAAAGGTCTGCCGCACCATTGCGACAGACCTTCGAAGGGGGTAAGTCGGCCCTCCAAAGAGAGCCATTGTTTCCAGATCTATTATCGGTAGCCAAGGTACCCAAAGTTGCGTAAGGGAGGACGATCAATGCGCCAACCTCCCTGGCAGAAAGAGGCTTAAAAATGGAAGATATGTAATGAGGATGAGGGCGAAGAGGAGGAGACAGAGATATGGGATGGAAGCGATATAGACCTCGCCAATCGGTCTCTTGAACCTATAGCTCGCTAAGAAGAGATTTAGCCCTACAGGTGGCGTTGAATAGCCTATCTCCAGATTTGCGAGGAATATCACCCCAAGGTGGACAGGGTCTACTCCAAACGCCGTGGCAATCGGTATGATCATCGGCGCCACCACCACTATTGCCGAAAATATATCCATCATGCAGCCTACAATAAGGAGGAATAGGTTCAGGATCACGAGGAAGAGGTACTTATTGGTTATGTGTGGGCTCACAAGTTCAAATAGGCGCATCGGGACACGCTGGTCTATTAGATAGCCTGTCACTGCTATAGCGGACGCAAGGACAAGGAGTATACCCCCCACAACCTGCATAGAATCCATGGTAATCCTAACAATGCCCCTTATATCGATCTCCTTTTTTATAAGCGCCTCGACCAAGAGCGCATAGATCACGACGATCACCGCCACTTCAGAGACGGTTGCAATCCCGCTTACAAGCCCTACAAATATGACGACGGGTATTGCAAGCTCCCACGCGGCATCTAAAAAGCCCTTCCACACCTCGCGGATATCAAATCTCGCCTCCTCCCTCTCTATGCCCCTTCCCACTACCATAGCGTACAGGGAGATAATGAGGAGGATGAGCATGCTGGGAAGAAAGCCGGCGTATATGAGGCGATCCACGCTCACAGAGCCGATTATGCCATAAAGGATGAGTGGGAGACTTGGAATCAACATAAAACCCAAGACGCCCAGGCCTCCTCCTGTTGTGACAAGCCCCAACGAAAACCGTTCGTCGTATCCCTCCTTGAGGAGGATCGGAAAGAGGAGCCCCCCGAGCGCGATGATGGTCACACCAGAGGCGCCCGTGCACACAGTAAAGAAGGCGGAGAGGATCACCGAGGCCACCGCAATCCCACCTGGGACAAACCCAAGGCACGCCTTGTAAAACCTAACCAGCCTCATCGGGGCATTGGACTCCGCAAGTAGATAGCCGGCAAATGTAAAGAGCGGGATGGCCGAAAGCGCAGGCGCATCGGCAAGCCGCCACATCTCTATCGGAACTGCCTCAAGGCTTATGCCTGCGGATTTAAATGCCGACACGGCAAAGGCACCAAGCACTGAAAATAGCGGCGCCCCAAGAAATGCAAGGAGTACAAATAGTATGTACAATATGGCGGCCATCTATATCCCCCGATCCTCTCCCCTTGCGGCATGAATCAAAAATACGCACGAGGTAAAGTAAAATGAGATGGGTATTATTACCTCTGCAACCCACATCGGTATGTTTCCTGCAAGTATATCGCCGCTCTCTGCGCTCGAGAGGACAAATCTCGTAGAGAAAATCCCCAACACAAGCGAGATAAAAGATGCAAAGAGGGACAGGATGACACCGACAAATCTCGCCCCTTGCTTTATCCCAAAGGCGCCGACGAGATCAATCTTGATATGTCTCCCCCTCGATGTGGCAATCACACCGGCAGGGAAACCTACCCACAAGACGAGTACCCTAAACACAGAATCCCCCCAGATGAGCCCGCTAGCAAATATGTTGCGCAAGATGATTTGCAGGGCGCCTATCACCACCATTAGGAAAAGGGCGGAGACGAGGATCGCGGTGCTTACAAAGACAATTGCCTTCTCAAGTAGCTTAAGGAGACGTTGCATAATGTCCGCCTTTACCTAGAAAGGAGCGAAACAACCTTGTCTAGCCACTCCTTTGGATATAGGGTCCCAGCCAACTCACTCCATACGCCCCTACACCTGTCGACTATCTCGCGAAGATCCTTTTCCTCTATCTTTATAAACTCCACACCAGACCCCTTTATGGCATTCAGCGCATCTGCATTCTCCTTCCTCGTCATCTCCACAAGCCTTCTCATATACCTCTGGGCAAGCTCACGAAAGATCTTTGCATCTTCTGGACTAAGCCTAGAGATCGCCCTCTTTGTAACCACAAAACCGCCGATGGAGTTTACTAACTTTAGGTCTATCATGTACTTCGTCTTTGTAAACCACTGCATCGCCACCGCACCCAATGGAGAGGCATAGACGCCGCTTATCATGTTTGTCTGAAGCGCCATGAGGACGTCTTGTATGGCAAGCGGGACGGGGACTATCCCCAGCGCCTTATACATCCTCTCTGCAAGCGGGTCCCCTTGCCACATCCACATCTTCACGCCGTTCATATCCGCAAGCCTTTTCACCGGTTTGTTCGAAAATATATAGACAAAACCTACCTCCGCCCAGCCTAAAAATTCATACCCCTTCGAGGCGAAGGCATTTTTTATATCTGGCATAAACTTTTCCACCACCATGTCGACCTCAGAAGAGTCCTTGAATAGAAAAGGAAGTTCAAGGACGCGTACGGCTGGATATATCTCACCTAGACCCCTACCCGTAAAACCGGCCGCATCCACCTGTCCTATCTCCATCTTCTTTACAATCACCTTTTCGTCGCCCATCACGCCGCCCGCATATATATCGAGCTTGACCCTCCCCGAAGTGGCCTTAGAGAGCTCGTCCGCCATCTCTTTCATCACATTCGCCCATGTAGATCCCTCAGGGGCTATTATTGCAACCTTTATCACCTCTGCCTGAACCGCCCTCGCGGCAAGGACGGCGATAGCTATCAAGAGTATAGATCTCTTCATCTTACCTCCTTCCCCCTACACTCAGCCGACCTAAGCAGAGCCGCCTGCTCTTTCGCAAGTTGATTTGCAAGCGCCTGCTCCGGCAAGGCCAAGGCATCTTTCTTAAGTATATCATCTAGCAGTGTACAAGCAAGCCTTGTATCTCCGGTGGGCATCGCATACCACTTCGCATATATAAGCTCTGTCATCAAATACTTGCCGCCACTTGCCGCCACCGCCTCCTCAAACAATCTCTTTGCCTCGTCGTAGTTCCCACCTAGCGCAGGCGGCCTCGCCGCAGCAAGCGCCCCCATAAAGGCAAGGGCAGACCCATATCCGAAGTCGCGCTTGAGCTTGATGACTTCTCTAAGCATTGCCTCCACCTTCGGAAGGGCGGCAATAGATGCCACATCGTTCCTCTTAAGATTTATAAGATTCCCCATATTGAATGCCGTCCAAAAGAGGAGTTCTAAATCCCTCTTTTTTGCACGGCCTATCTTCTTTTCAAATGACCTAAAGGAGTCCCTCTCAGAGATACCAAACCTCCTCTTCACCCCCTCCATTCCATAAGATGCCCCTTTTTCATAATACCTCTCAAGCCTCCTCCTCCACACCTCCTTCTCCGCAGGCGGCGCACTGATAAACCTAGTCTCAAAGAAGCCAAAGGCGACATTTCCGTATATCTTCGCCATGATGGCATCCGTCTTGTAGCTGCTAGAGCCGGCAAAGAGGAGTTCCGAGGTCTTGAGGAGAGGCAGTATACTCTCCTTGGCGATCCACAGGTCTTCTTCTCCTTCTAGTTCCTTCATCCCCCTCTCTACAACACCCGCCATAGTGGACATGGCAATCTGCCTCACCCCGCAGGAAGCCACAAGACACAGAAGAGACACGCCTATTAGAATGCTAAATACCCTCTTCATCCCGCACCTCCATTTATCAACTCCATAACTCCCTCTGCAGCAGAAAAACCGCTCATTGCCGCAGATTCAAGTGTAGGCGGGAGACCGGTAGATGTCCAGTCCCCAGCAAGAAACAGATTCTTAAACCTAGTCCTTGATGGCGGTCTTGCCCGGTTTTTCCCTGGGGCTATCAACGGTGTAGCGCGCCTCTCCTTTATAACCCTCGCATATTCAATATCTCCACGTCCGATGCCGAAGAGCTCTTTGAGAGATCGGCTAGCCGCCCCAATCAAATCCTCCTTGTCTCGCCCCATCATATCCCTTGCACCACTTGCAAGTAGTGTGATATACCTCGAGCCATCTACCATACTACACCTATTGAAGACCCAGTGAAATTCTCCATCTGTAAGTCCAATCATCTCCTCGTCTATCAGCCGCAAGGCACCTTCCCTAAGCCACACATCTACAGAGACGATGGGCGAGTAATCCCACTCCCCCGCCTCTCTTAGGTGCGGGAGGAGTAACGAGGCCTCATGCGGCGGAACGGCAAGTATGTAGGCAAATGCCTCCACCTCTCGATTTTGAGAATCTAGTATAGAAACCACTCTATCTCCCTCTACCCTGATAGACAAGACCCTGGAGGAGAGGTATATCTTGCCGCCGCGAGACGTAATAAAATTCGCTGCAGGCCCGGCTATGAGGGATGAGTATGGTATGGTGGAGTGCCCTAGGACTACCTCAGAAGATCTAGAGGCCAAGATACTGCGAAGCATCTCTACAAAGATGGTACTTGCCACCTCGAAAGCCTCCGCATTTAGCGTGGAAAGTATGAGTGGGCGGAAGAAATACCTTATAGCCTCTCTGGAGATCCCAAACGAAGTGAGGAGTTCCCCTGCGCTCATCCCCTCCAGCAGGTCATCTCCTCTCCTAAAGCGCCTAAGGCACCTCGAAAGCAAAAGGATGTCCCTCTTTGGAAATGGCCTGTATCTCAGGAGCCCGCACACGAGGTTCAGAGGGGACGGAAGGCCGCATGTCCTAAACCTAAACCTCTTTTTCCCATCTGCAAGTACAACCTCCAACCTAGGACCAAACTCTATAGATCCCGCCCTCCCTATGTTGGATAAGAATCTCATAAAATAGCGGTAGAAACCGGCAACTAAGTGCATGCCGTTGTCTAATTCTTCACCGGTGCTAGGGTCACGAAACGAATATATCCTACCGCCAAGAAATGGCCTTGCCTCAAAGAGGTAGACAGGAATGCCCCGCATGACAAGGTCTACGGAGGCGGAGAGGCCTGACACCCCCCCGCCAATCACCAAGACCCTTTCTCTCACTGAGCCTATCATCTCACTTCCTTACTTCCTTACGGCAAAGGAGAGACCAGATGGCACGAAACACCGCCTTCGCTCTCTCAATGCGCGAGAGAAATATCCTCTCATCGAACGGATTAAAACTACCACCCCTCATCTTCATAAGCAGAGAATAGTATGTATTCGCCATTACCATCACCGGAAGGAGTTTTGTCTCACCCCTTATCCCCCTCATCGCCCTCTCAAATATATCCCTCGCCCTCTCCCACTCAAATACAAGAAGTGAGGCGATCTTCCCAGAATACCTCCCCTTTAGTATATCCTCCTCCGTAACATCAAAACGCCTCATATCCTCCATCGGTATATATATCCTACCCATATGCGCGTCCTCAGAGACGTCGCGGAGTATATTGGTAAGCTGGAAGGCAAGTCCTAAGTCTACTGCTACCTCCTCTGTCATCTCTTCCCTATCTACCCCAAAGACCTTGAGCAGGATGAGCCCCACCACAGAGGCCACCTTAAAGCAGTAGCCCTTCAGATCCGCAAATGTCTCATAGCGTGCCTTTACCATGTCCTGCCTTGCGCCGTCCAGATGTGCTATAAAATATTCCTTGGGTATTCCAAACTCCCTCGCTACATAGGCAAGTTCCCCCGTAAGTGGGTGTGAAGATGGGGTGGAGTACGCCTTCTCAATCTCCTCCCTTACAAAGAGAAACATCCTCTCCTTCTCATCGCCGCTCCCCTCGCCGTCTGCAATGTCATCTACAAACCTACAGAATGCGTATATGGCGCGTATTGCGCGCCTCTTCTTTTTGGGGAGGAAAAAGAATGAGAGATAAAAATTGGAGCCGCTCTTCCCCGCAACCCTCTTACAAAACCTATAGCCATCCATGAGCAAACCCCCTTAACTAGGGCGATCTAAAAGGCAAATATGGCCCTAGGTATCATCCTCGCGAAGTCCCACCTTGAGAGGGCCGGCCTCTTGAATATGTTATATCCACTCTTTGAAATCTTACTTAGTATCGCCATCCCGCCAAGCCATGTAAGCCTAAGCTCCAATCTGAGCCTCCAATCCGGCGCCTCAAGGCAAAGCCTCTTCCCCTTCATAAACATCTCTTCAGTCCTCTGGACCTCAAACTCCATAAGCCTCCTTATCCCGTCTGTAGGCACACCCTTCTCAAGATCGTATTCGGTGACACCAAAATTCACCATATCCTCTCCAGGGATGTATATCCTCCCCTTTTCTAGATCCACTGTTATGTCCTGCCAGAAGTTTGTGAGCTGGAGCGCTGTACATATGTAGTCCGAATAGGTGTACCAATCTTCGCGTCTATAGCCAAATATGTGCAAGACGAGCCTACCAACTGGATTTGCGGAGTGGCGGCAGTAATAGAGGAGCTCATCAAATGTCCTGTACCTGGTCTGAACTACATCCATCTTAAACGCCTTTATGAGGTCTAGGAAGAGTTCCTTCGGTGGAAGGAATTCCCTTATAGTCTCCTCAAGCGCCACAAAGACGGGGTGCGTTCCCTTGCCTTCATATGCAGCACCTAATTCTTCCTCCCACTCAGATAGGGCATCAAGTCTCTTGTCGTCGTGGAGACGCTCATCGGCGATGTCGTCTGCTATCCTTGCAAAGGCATATATGTTGGCGATGTGTTGCCTTAGGTGGGATGGGATAAGGAGGGAGGCAACCGGAAAGTTCTCGTAGTGCTCCCTGGCAAGCCTCATTGTATATGCCCTTGCATATGCAAGGGAAGGCCTTGCGAGGGCACGCCAACCATCAACATGTGGTGTCTCTACCGCCATATCACCCGCACTGTAACTACCTCTATTCAAAAGACTTATTTAAAGAGGCGAAAAATGCAAGGATAACTTAAGGTATTACTGCAACTTTTGCCTTGTTGGATGCGATAATAGATATAGAATATCTGTATGATAGAGAAGCTAAACACCATACTTACACAGCTCCCGCCGAACTGGCTCTCACGTGTCACAAGTGGCCGCGGCGAGCCTGGTGAGGCGGCGATAAGGAAGCTCCTTGGAGAACCTATCCCACCCGAGGTCCCGTTCTCCGCCCTCCCCCCTGAGATAAAGGCGCTGTTCTCCATCCGCGGGATGCTAGAGAGGATAAAGAAGAAGCTGGAATGGATCTCTAGGAAGAGGGGAGGGAGACTGGTCCCAGCAAAAAACACCATTGCGTGTGTGGACTCGGAAGACAATGTATATATAGGCGTGGATTTCTTGAAGAGGTTTCATACAGAGGAGGACCTCGTAGCAGGTATCATGGCGCACGAATGGGGGCACATGCTTTCTGAGATCCCTCCTGGTACAGATCTCTCCCATCTCTCGTGGGATGAGATCATGAGGTTGAGGAGGGATGAGGAGCTTGCGGCAGACGCCTTTGCAGGGAGAGCGATCTTCCAGATGGGATATGATGTAGAAAGGATGATAGCCTTCCTAGATGAACTGGAGAAGATGGGGAGGGCCCTCAAGACCGAGAAGTACTACAGTGCTGAGATAAGGGGCGCTGTCTTGAGGCGCGCCTTCGAGCTGCAGAAGGAGGCGGCAGAGGAGATCAGCCGGCTGTTTGGAAGTGGAGATGGTATCATAGACCCAAAGGGCACAAGGCTAATTGCCATCGCCTGAACCCATGACCCACCTAAGGTAGTCCTCTAGGCCTCCGCTAACACCTAATACGATGAGTTCTGGACATTCGTAGCTGTGCAGTTCCTTTAGCCTCGCCTTTAGCACATCTAGATCCCTTGCCTTCGCCTTTATAAAGAGGAGGTTCTCTGAACTATCTTCCACATCCCCCTTCCATCTATAGATAGACCTCACGCCCTTCGCTATATTCACACACGAGGCAAGCCCCTCTTCTACAAGCCTCCTTGCAATGGAGGTTGCCTCCTCATCAGAACCCGCCGTAGATATCGCCAACACCACACCGCCTTCCTCTTCATACACAGCCATCAAAAAGAGGAGGTCTGAGATGCGGTTCGAATATATCAAGGCCGAATGAGGCACCCATCCACCGCTATCCAACAATGCCACAATCCTCCTCTCCATCCTCCTTGCTATACACCTCGCGAGGTGGATTGCGGCAGAAGAGGCCGTCTTTCCAGGGATGACGAAGCCCTTTCCAAGCTCCACACGGGACTCGTAAAAGGCGATCCTCTCCTCCACGCGAGCCACATCTCCATCGCCTAGCAAGACCTTGTCTTGTTGGGATTTGGAAGAGAGGATGGTCCCAAGCCTAAGGAGCGCCTCTTGCTCACGCCTAAGGTCGCCCTTTACCAACTGATCTATGGAAAGGGCTGATGCAAATCCTATGGCGGAGACGAGTTCATCTAGCGCTCCACAGGCCTCAATCCTCAGATCACCCTTTGAGACCTCTTCACCTGTGAAGAGACGAGTCTTGCCACCATCGCCCTGTTTTGTAACGATAGACATATTAAAAACTTATAGCCGCAAACTATCTCTATGTAAACCGATTTTGTACGAGGCTAGTTCGGCCTCACAATAGATATGACCGGCCTAGAAGGATGGATATACTTTTCGATGCAGGCCAATATATCCTTCCTTTCCATATCCATGATCTTCCTAGTATAGTTATAAAACTCGCCTATCCCAAGCCCATATAGCACATTGTAGGCATGTGCAGTGGCAACCGCCATGTTTCGCTGTTTCTCAAGCTCGTATGCGCCGACGATGTAGTTCTTTGCCCTCCGAATCTCGTCTTCAGACACGCCCTTCTCGACCAGGTTGCGGAGTATCTCCTTCATCCCAGAAATGGCCACATCCACCTTAGATGGCTCGGTAGCTATATACATGGCTATATAGCCGTGTTCTATCCCCACAAAGTAAGAAGACCCAACCGCATATGCAAGACCCATCTCATCCCTCAAGCGCAGGAAGAGCCTGCCTCCCTGTCCTGATAGGATATGATTTAGGATGGCTACGCTATACTGGTCCTTCGAACGTATGGAAGGACCCATGAATCCCAAGACTATATGAGCCTGTTCCTTGCCCTTCCTCTTATACTCCACAACTATCTCATGGTTGCCCCTCTTCTCCGGCGATGGGGAGATGGCCCTTCCCCGCCTCTCCCAACTGGAAAGCCTTTCTTCCAGCATCTCCAGTACCATCTCCTTGTCCATATCGCCTACGACTGCGATGACCGTCCTGTCCGGCACAAAGATCCGGCGGTAGTAGTCTAGGATCTCGCTACGGCCGATCTTGTTCACCGTCTCCCTCTTCCCTAGTGGATCCATCCCATAAGGGTGTGTGGGAAAGAGGGCAGCAAGAAATCTTGTAAAGGCAAGTGTGGCCAGGGCATCCTCTTGATTTTTGATCTCGCTAAGCACCTTCCTCCGCTCTATTGCAACCTCCTTTTCAAGGAAGGATGGCCGAAGGAGGGTGTCCAAAAACAATGAAATTCCTTCACTAAGATAACTACTCAAAAACTCGGCCTTGATTCCAATGGAGCTCTTCCCGCTGTAACCATCTATCGCCCCTGCAATGGACTCTATCCTCTTTGCCACCTGAAGGGCATTCATATTACCAGCCCCCTTCGTGATCGTCCTCGCCACCATATTGCTTATGCCATTTTCGCTCCTCCCCTCTGCCCTTAGCCCGCCGAGGGAGGCGCTCACGCACGCAACTATCGGGACGGTCGGGTTCTCCGCTATGATCACCTTAAGGCCATTTGAAAAACTTATAAGATCGGGGCTTGCACCTCTGATCCCCGCCTTCTTTTTAGATCCTACTTTAAAGGAGGTGCGGGGAGGCCTAATGCCTTGCCTTCCCCTTGCTCCCTTCGGAACTATGACGGTGAGCGTAGCGTTCTGGGGCACAAGGTATCTCCCAGCAACCTCCATCACATTTTTTTTGTCTACACGGTCTACCGACTCGTAGTACCTCTTTTCAAACTCGTGGTCCCCTGCCACGGCTATGAAATACGCATATTTACCCGCCTGCCCACCTGCCGTCTCCCTTTCGTAGACCTCCTCCGACCTGATGTTTATCTTTGCGCTCGTTATCTCATCGTCCTCCAGCGGAGATGAAACTACCTTAGATATCTCCTCCCACACCGATGAGATGGCACCCTCAAGTCTCTCTGGGCGCGTGATGCCGCCTATGATAAAGAGTCCTGGGTATTTAGATATAAATGGGTATGTATATATAACCTCGGCAAGCCCCTTCTTCTCCACTATCTCCTGTCTCAACCTAGAGCTATCCCTTTCGCCAAGCACATGGGCCAAGAGGTCTAAAGCGGGTGTGTCCTCTCCAAGTATAGATGGGATATGAAATGCCATCGAGAAATAAGACGAATTTATGGTGGCCTCTTCTGCATACGATCTAAAGTCCCGCTGCTTAGGTTCTGTAGGCAAATCGATGTGAGGCGCCCGAGAGGGCTTCATATCTCCAAAGAGGCGCACAATCTCCCTCCTTATCCTCTTCTGCTCAAAATCGCCTACCACTATAAGGGTCATCTTCTCAGGCACATACCAGCGCCTATAAAACGAAACTACATCATCCCTAGTAAATTTTTTCACTGTGTCTTCAAACCCTATGATGGGTCTCCCGTATGGATGCCTTGTGAACGAGTTTTGGAACGTGAGATCCCCTATCCTGTGCTGCGGTATATCCCTGCCCCTCCTTATCTCCTCCAGCACCACCTCCTTTTCTCTCTCCAGTTCCCCTTCATCAAAGAGCGGGTTCTTTACCGCATCCGCAAGCACACCAAGCCCCTCCGTCACAAAACGAGAGGCCATGTTGATGTAGTAGACCGTCTCATCAAAGGAGGTGAAGGCATTTATCTCGCCGCCCAAGGACTCTACCTCCCTCGCTATCTCGCCTACCTTCCTAGTGGGGGTCCCTTTGAAGAGCATGTGCTCTATCAAATGACACATCCCTGCCTCCTTTTTGGACTCACATACAGAACCCACCTTCACAAGGAGGTGGAGTGATACAACCTTTGCCGCATGGTTCTCTTCCAAAAGGACCTCCATCCCATTCTTTAGCCTAACTAGTTCTGCCATCTCTCCTCCTTCATCGAAGTGCTTGATATAACGACCCCCATTGGATAGTTATATCTAAATAGATAGGGTGTGGCAAATATACAAATAGACCTATGCAGAGTAAATACGAAAATCTGAGCGTGGAAGAGCTTGAAAAACTAGTAAGATACCACAACCGCCTCTACTTCGTCGAAAAAAGACCTGAGATAAGCGATCAGGAGTTCGATATATTGGTAGAGACGCTGAGGAAGAAGGCGCCCAACTCCAAGGTGTTAAACGAAATAGGCTCGGACCTCACAGAAGAGGGGATCAAGATAAGGCATCAAGTGCCGATGCTCTCATTAGACAAGGCATACGATGAAGAGACGATGGCAAACTGGGCATCCAAGATAGAAGGCGAGATAATAGTCTCGCCAAAGATAGATGGGAATGCAATCTCGATAAGATACGATTCTAGCGGCAACTTATATGTAGCAGCGACAAGAGGCAATGGAATAGAAGGCGAGGTCGTCACCGAAAACATAAAGATGGTGGACGCAATCCCAAAGAAGGTCTCCACCCCAAATGTCGAGGTGAGGGGGGAGATATATATGCCCCTTTCTGTCTTTAACAAATATTTTGCGGGTGAATTTGCCAATCCGCGCAACCTCGCCGCAGGCGCGATAAAACAAAAGGATCCCACAAAGACGAAGGGATACAGGCTCTCCTTTATGGGCTACGACCTATTGGGAACGGATGCAAAGACAGAGGCGGAAAAGATGCATATCCTAAAGAAGGAGGGGATACCGACAGTAGAGTGGAGGCTCATAGGGAAGAATGAGATCCAAAAGGCATTTGAATACTTCTTCTCCAAAAGGGAAGCCTACGATTTTGAGACGGATGGAGTGGTATTCAAGGCCAACAATGTCTCGGAGCAAACGAGGCTTGGTGTAACAGCCCACCACCCAAGATACGCCATCGCCTATAAGTTTCAGGGCGACTCGGGTGAGACAACCCTTGTAGATGTGGAGTGGAGCGTTGCCCGCACTGGCGTGATAACACCGGTGGGGGTAGTAGAGCCGGTGGAGCTCTCTGGGGCAACGGTCACACGCGCATCCCTCCACAATGTAGGTCTCATGAGGAAGATGAATCTCACCAAAGGGGCGCGCGTCCTTATCACAAGAAGGGGCGGGGTAATCCCGAATATAGAAAGGGTGACAAAAGATGGCAAAGGGGCAATTGAGGTCCCAAGCAGGTGCCCTTCTTGCGGCTCGCCAACCGAGGAGAGAGATGAATTTCTATACTGCACCAATCCGAAGGGTTGCGCAGAAAAGATCGTCTCAGAACTGGAACACTTCATAAAGGTCATAGAGTGTGATGGATTCGGAAAGAAGCTCATAGAGAGGTTATATGAGAGTGGGCTTGTGGCTGAACCTGCCGACTTTTACAGGCTCAAGGCGGAAGACCTGGTAAAACTCGAGAGGATGGGCGCTAAGCTCGCAGAAAAGCTCATAAGGAATATAAATGCGAAGCGTAGACTCACGCTCCAGGTCTTCCTCCAGTCCCTAGGTATAAGGGAGTTAGGAAGGCATGCGGCATCCCTCCTCGCAAACAAATACAAGTCTATTGAAGGGATCATGTCGGCAAAGGTGGAGGATCTCGCATCTATCCACACCATAGGAAGCGTTATAGCTGAGAGTGTCGTAATGGGCCTTAAGGAAAAGAGACACATCATCTCCAATCTACTAAAAGAGGTGGAGATAATAGAGGAGGAAAGGGGCAATAAATTGGACGGGAAGAAATTCCTGTTTACCGGCACCTTGAAATCCATGGAGAGAAAGAACGCCGAGAGGCTCGTGGTAGAAAACGGTGGGGTGGTCGCATCTTCCATGTCGAGGGATGTGAATTACCTAGTAGTAGGGTCAGCGGGGGGTGCCGGTTCCAAATTGGCAAAGGCGATGGAGCTTAAGGAAAAGGGTATCCCAGTAAACATCGTCTCTGAAGAAGAGTTTTTAAACATGATAGGAAGGAAGCAGGAATGACACTTGATGACTACCTTACAATGGGGAATGAAGAGCTAAGGGAGAGGGTGGGTAGGGTAAAGAAAAGGCTAGGAAAGAGGCTCATCATCCTCGCCCACCACTATCAGAGAGATGAGGTATACGAATTCGGAGATATAACAGGAGATAGCTTCAAGCTTGCCCAAGAGGCCTCAAAGAGGAGGGATGTAGAGTATATAGTCTTCTGCGGTGTACACTTCATGGCGGAGGCGGCAAGGATACTCGCATCACCCATGCAGCGCGTCTTCCTTCCAGACATGCTCGCCGGCTGCCCCATGTCAGATATGGCACACATAGATGCTGTGGAGAGGGTGTGGAAGGAAATAGGGCTTTTACTTCCATCCTCGAAGATCATACCGGTTGCCTATATGAATACCTCAGCAGAGATAAAGGCCTTCTGCGGCAGGAACGGTGGCAGTATATGCACATCCAGCAATGCCGCAAATATATTCAGATGGGCGCTTGCAAATGGCGACAAGATATTCTTCCTGCCAGACAGGCACCTAGGTGAAAACACAGCGCGCACCATCGGACTTGGCGAGGGGTTCGTCGTGGTGGGAAGAGATGGCATAGGGGGTATCAAGCCTAATCTATTACAAAATGCCCCTCTGATCCTCTGGGATGGATATTGCCATGTGCACACCCACTTCCTCCCCTCACATGTAGAGAAGGCAAGGAAGGAGCACCCGGCCTGTAGGATCATCGTACATCCGGAGTGTACGCCAGATGTAGCAAGACTTGCAGACAAGACCGGCTCAACAGAGCAGATAAAGAGATATGTGGAGGAGGCGCCGGCCGGCTCCACGATAGTAATAGGCACCGAGATAAATATGGTAACAAGGCTTGCCAGGAGACATGCAGACAAAAATATATTTCCACTTGCGAACTCACTATGCCCTAACATGTTTAAGATATCGCTTCATGACCTCGCCTTTACGTTAGAGAACCTACCACCTAAAAATGAGATATTCGTAGACGAAGGGGTAGCAACGGATGCAAGGCTTGCGCTCGAGCGGATGCTAGAAAATGCATAGGAGAGAGGCACTATCCACAGGTCTAAAAACCAAGCAACATACAAAAAATGCCGCCGATAATCTAAAAAGGGATGGTGGAGGCAAGCAAAATAACGTCCGGCTCACATGACGCAATAACCCCTGACGGCTATAAAGAGGGTGGGCATGTGGGAGAGATCACACTCTTAGGCTCCACCTACAAGTTAGACCTCTCATGGTACGCCTCTATAGGAGACCTTTTGGATAGACACCTAAAGTTCCAATTCGAAACAAACCGGCTCCTTATAAGGGCAATGAGGCGCTTTTCAAGGGCGCTAGCAGGACTTGTAGAACCAAGGGTCTCTATACCAATCTCGCTTGAAGAGCTCTTCCGCTCGCCAGTTGTAGGAGACTGGAAGAGCGCCTTTAGACGTGTCCTATCCGGCAACGATGAGTTCGATGATTGGATAAGAAGGGAAGAGACGGAGAGGAACCTCCGCATAGGTTAGAAGAGACCCTCTATCTCCTCCCCACACTCAGGGCACCTGTTTCCCAAAAGCCTGTTGTAAAGGACGTCGAAGCCGCTCCTAGATATGAGTTTAGACCTACACTTGGGACAATACGTAGCCTCATATGAATCTGTCCCAACATTCCCAATATAGATAAACTTAAGTCCCTCTTCTTTGCCCACGCGATAGGCGCCGATCAACGTCTCTAGCGGTGTAGGCGGCTTCTCTGTCATCTTATAGGCAGGGTGAAAGCGGCTTATGTGCCACGGTATATCCCTCCCTACGCCCGCTATAAACCTCGCAATCTCCCTCATCTCCTCTTCAGAGTCATTCATCTGAGGGACGATGAGTGTCGTAATCTCTATCCAAATCCCCTTCTCCTTCATGTACCTTATGGAGTCGAGGACACCATCCCTGTCTCCCTTCATGATCCTTCTATAGACATCCTTGTTAAACGATTTAAGGTCTATATTTGCGGCGTGGAGGTGCGGATGAAAGGCATCTATCATCTCCCTTGTCATGTAGCCATTCGTGACAAACACATTTTTTAGACCAAGCCTTTCGGCCTCTATCGCCGTATCCCTTGCATACTCAAAGAAGACGGTTGGTTCGCTGTATGTATATGAGATAGATGCACATCCCAATTTGTGTGCCTTCTCTGCCGCCTCCCGCGGCGAAAGCTCGTAGGTAGAAACCTCCCCGCCTTTGTATTGCGAGATGTCCCAATTCTGGCAAAATGAACACTGAAAGTTGCACCCAGGTGTAGCGATGGAAAAAGACCTAGACCCTGGCAGGAAGTGGAAGAGCGGCTTCTTCTCTATAGGATCCACTGCGACGGCAACTGGCCTGCCATAGAATATGCTGTATAACTTCCCGCCCCTGTTCTCCCTCACACCGCATATTCCACTCCTCCCGTCTTTGATTATACAGTGGTGCCGACAGAGGAGGCACTCCACTGCGCCACCTTGGATGGGCCTATATAACTCGGCCTCCCTCATCACGCCCCGACATCCTCCCTTCTTATTGCAAACCTCTTTATCTTGTTTATGAGGGCTGACCTAGAGATCCCCAACACTGAGGCCGCCCTTGTCTTGTTGCCTCTTGTCCGCCTGAGCGCCTCTATTATGGCATTCTTCTCTTGATTCGAGAGCGAGCGATCCCCGCCCAGATTAACTGTTGCCGCGGCGATCTTGATGGAATCAGGACCTATAGGTAGGGATGGGCTGAGTATCACCGCCCTCTGTATAGTATTCTTAAGCTCCCTCACATTGCCTGGCCACTTGTGGGAGAGGAGTTTTGAAATGGCGCCCTCAGTAAATATCTTCCCTTTAGTATCCACTCCAAACCCGCGCGCAAAGTGCTCAGCAAGGACCGGTATATCCTCCTTCCTCTCCCTCAAGGGCGGTAGGTATATCGGAAATACATACAACCTAAAGAATAGGTCCTCCCTAAACCTCCTCTCTTCTACGAGCCTGCCGAGATCCTGGTTTGTCGCCGCAATGATCCTCGCATCCACTCTTATGTCCCTCTGACCACCAATCCTCCTTACAGAGGAGGTCTCCAGCACCCTAAGCAGCCTCGTCTGGAGCTCAGGCGGCATCTCGCCTATCTCATCTAGGAAGAGGGTCCCGCCATCCGCCTGCTCAAACACGCCCCTGTGTAGGGTTGAGGCACCAGTAAAGGCGCCCTTTTCGTGTCCAAAGAGCTCGCTCTCTATAATGGTCGGTGGAATCGCGCCGCAGTTTATGGCTACAAACGGGGATGCGGCACGTCTGCTCAATCTATGTATCTCGCGTGCGACGAGCTCCTTCCCTGTCCCAGACTCCCCCATCACACAAACTGTAGCGTCACTAGATGCCGCATGTTTTATGAGAGAAAAGACCTCCCGCATCTCTTTAGAAACGGCTATCAGGTCGCCTAGCCCCTTTGCACTATCTGGCACCAGTCTCCTAGAAGACCTCCCAAGTCTTATGTCTACCTCTGTCCTGCCTATCTTAAACGACCCACCGTTCTTGAGCGAGATCTTGTCAACCCTCTCCCCGTTGTAAATGATGCCATTCGTGCTCCCTAGGTCTGTCACAATGAGCATATCCCCCGAGACCTCGATCTTGCAGTGCCTCCTTGAGACATACTCATCCCCTTTTACTACAAGGTCGTTTCCCTCAAGCGTCCCTATCGTGATCTTTCCCTTTGAAAAGCTCCTTGATACACCCTCCCCATCTGGGGGCCTAATGGAGACCCTGATCTCCTCTGTGGTGAGGAGTTTATTTGCCGCATCGTACTTGAGGATCTTTGTAGATACCTCCCCCATAAGGGTTGGATTAATATAGGCCTTATGTTGGGTCAAGCACAAATCGAAATCCATGCCAAATCTCCGATAAAATACCCCTTAGTTTGATTTCATTTGAGTATCAACGGCGATTTGTGTTATTAATATGGGTATGATGGGGGAAGGCAAAGGCGATTTTGACCTAGATAAGACGGTTATCAAGGGGGAGGCCGAAGGAGAACCTTTTAGGGGTCCTTATCTGGTGATCGTCCACGGTCCACACGAGAGGATGAGGTTCGAACTGCAGCCTGGAGAAAATGTCATAGGAAGGGGGGTTGGGTCTACCATCCTCCTCGAGGACCAGAGCGTCTCAAGGAGGCACGCGCGTCTCGTCTTAGGACAAGATGGGATAACGATGGAGGACTTGGGGAGTAAGAACGGCACGTTTGTAAATGGCCAGAGGATATCAGAACGCATAAATATAGGGCACGGAGATACTATACAGATAGGTATATACACCCTCCGCCTCGCGACAAAGCCCGGTCTGGAAGAGACAGCACAACTCCCCCCGGACTGGGAGGGGAGGACGATGATGATGGAGGCGCCTCCGGACGAAGAGACATACACCATGATGGGGGAGGAGGCCGAGGCAAAAGGGCCTGCCGAGTCTGTTGAGGCTGGCGAGTCCGAGGGGCCAGGCGAGGCAGCGGAGGAGGGGATCCCTGAGGTGCCAGAGGAGGCGCCAGAAGGAGGGCGTAGACCTATATGGCCGAAGGTCCTCTTATACACACTGATACCTATCTTGATGGCAGGGGTTGCCACCTATATATACCTTGGTCCACTCCACAAAAGGCCGCCGCACTTCGTGGAGAGGTCTCTGGAAAGGCTGGGGCTAATAGAAAAGAAGACTACGCACACAGAGGCAGCAACACCTGTAAAACAACCGGCGGTCGGACAAGAAAAGACTAGTCCACCTCCAGAGATAGAGAAAAAGCCTACTACCATACCTGTATTCCTAGACTTTGCATCCAGCCCGCTCCCCGCCAAGGTCTACCTTGGCGATGAGGAGATCGGGACTACGCCGATAAATGTCCAGCGGATGTTAGAGGTAGGAAAAAAATACGAGGTAAAGGGCAAATTCTTCATGGAGGAGATAGGCGAGACATATATCCAAGATGAAACGGTGGTCGCCGGCGAAAATGACTCGCTGATCAAGGTCTTGTTTAGGGGGCCGATAGGGATGATGAAGGTAGATGCCCTCCCAAGGGGTGTCGACCTCTACCTAGAAGGATACTTTATATATGACCCGTTCAAGGCCAAGACGGCCAAGATAGAGAATCTGATCTTCGGAAAACCATTTTATCTCCCATACGGGAAGTACGCGATAGAGCTCAGGGGGGAGAGTGAACTCGCCGGTTCAGGGGAGTATATAAAAGACATCAAGTACCGCCGTGAGGTCATAATCTCCGAAGAGAATCCGATTGTAGAGCTAAACATAACCGACAAGGACCTAAATGAATTTCCTATAGAGGTCATATCTATACCGGACAAGGCAGATGTGTTCATAGACGCCACCAATGTAGGAAAGACCCCATACAGCGGTGTATTTCCAACCGGCGAGCATACACTTACATTAAGGAAAGATGGCTACTTCGAATACAAACAGGAAATAAAGATGGACAAGAATATCCCTGTCCACCTCGAGATACCCTTAAAGACTACGGCGGCGGGCGAGCTCATAAATGCAGCAAAGCTGCTTATGCAAAATGGGATGTGGGGAGATGCGGTGACAAAACTCACCAAGGTCTTCGAAAACAACCCGACCGCCGGGGAAACGGCACAGGCAAGGTACCTCCTGGGTGCCTGTTATATGAACCTAGGTAATCAGGAGGCGGCGGAAGGATACTTTAGGCAGGCGCTTGAAAATGAAGAGACGAGACACCCATCCCTCCTGGGCCTCGCCACACTCCTCAACGCAGGCGGAAAGAGGGAGGAGGCGATTCCATATCTAGTGGAGGTTCTCCTCAACTCGACAGACCCAGAGGTCACAAAAGAGGCAAAGCTCCTCTTCCAAAAGATCTCTCCGCTCCGCTCCATCCTCTACATAACGAGCGATCCACAAGGGGCTAGGGTATACCTAAACGACCAACTGAGGACGGAGACGACTCCGCTCATAATACCAGACGTCCCGCTTGGTACACACAGGATAAGGATAGAAAAGGATGGCTACCTCCCGCAGGAGATAAATAAGAGCCTTACGATAAACGACTTTGAAACCATCGTCGTCAAACTAAGACCCGCCTCATAAGGGAACATATGAGAGACAGGATCCTGAAAAAGGTATCAGCCTGTGTGGTATCTCATCCCGCGCTTGTAATCACAGCAGCCCTCTTTGTCTCTGTCTTGAGCATACTCCTTTCTGTTGCGCGACTCGAGGTGAACACAAATCAAGACGATCTGGTCTCTGAATCGCTCCCCTATCACAGGCGATATAAGGACTATCTAAGAGAATTTGGAGACTTTGAATATATATATGTAGTGGTGGATGTGGAGGCGATGGGAGGGGCAAGGGATGTCGCCAAAGGATTTATAGAGAGGCTCGCCTCAAGGCTCTCTGGGCTCGATGGAATAAAGGAGGTGGTCTATAAGTTATCCAACCCCGTCCTAGAGAGGTCTTTTCTCTTATATCTCCCGAAGGAGAAGCTAAGCGAACTCGCTCATATGTTTAAGAATGGCGTAGTCAATACAAAGAGGATCTCTTCATGGAAGGGGCTAGACGATATCATAAGGTCTGTAAATGAGATACTGAAGGCGCCTGATATAGAGTCCAGGAGGGAGGAGGCAGCAAAGGGATTTAAGTTTATGGAGATGCTCGTAGACGGGATGGCCCTTTCTCTGGAGGGCAAGATACCTCCCCCTCCAGACCTCTCAAACCTATTTCTAGACGAGGCAACCGACAAGGATGGATTTCTGTTCACTGCAAATGGCAAGCTCGCCTTCCTCCTTATCATGCCCGAAAAGAGGTACGACACCCTCTCAGTGATAGAAAAACCGCTAAGGGAGATAAGGGGGGCCATAGAGGAGACAAAGAGGGAGTTCCCAAACGTCGTTGTAGGGCTCACAGGGAGACCCGTCCTTGCGGCAGACGAGATGTCCACAACCAACCTAGATATGACCCGCGCAACCCTGCTTGCTGTAGCGATAATGAGCATCATATTCTTCGTCTACTTTAAGGGTGTCTTCCGTCCCCTTGCTGCAGTAATGGCCCTTCTCGCCGGCATAAGTTGGACGTTCGGACTGACCACGCTTGTGATAGGACACCTAAACCTCCTGTCTTCAGTCTTTGCCGTAATACTCGTAGGCGCGGGGATGGAGTTTGGCCTGCAGCTCCTCGCGAGGTATCTGGAGGGGCTTGGGGACGAGCTCAGTGTAAAGGCCGCCATAGAGATGGCCATCCAAAGGACGGGCAAGGGTAACCTCACCGCTGCCCTCACTACATCCGCCGCCTTCTTCGCCATCATGTTCACAAGATTTACAGCCCTATCTGAACTCGGTTTCATCGCAGGGGCGGGGATCCTCCTCTGTCTTGCCTCACTCCTCACCTTCCTGCCCGCAATGCTCTGTATAATCGATGGCCGAACGAGGAGGTCTTTGAATAAGGCCCCAAAGGTGGGTCTGCGCGCCATAGGCAAGATCTACAAAAGGCCCTTTCTCCTCCTCATCCCACTTGTAGCGGTAACTACAATCCTCCTTCCCCACTTAAAAAGGCTCTCATTTGATCACAATCTCCTAAGGCTTCAGGCCAAGGGTCTGGAATCCGTAGAGTATGAGGAAAAGATCATAGAAAAGTCGGATGAATCCACATGGTATGCCATCTCTATAGGCCAAGGTCCAGAAGATGCGTTACGTGTGGCAAGGTTGGCAAAGGGGCTAGGCTCTGTCGGAAAGGTAGAGACATTTGAAACCATCATACCCCCAGAACAGGATGAGAAGGCAAAAATTATTGAAGGGTTGCGCACCTCATTTGAAGACCTTATGATACCTGAGGCGGCCGATTCGATAGACATATCCTCCCTCGCCTCTAGTCTCGAAGAATTCGCAGACAACATAAATCGCCTCACGGAGGCCGCATTTGGCGCAGGTTATACAGAGGCAGTAGAAGAATTGGAGAGGGTAGGAAAGAAGGTGGATGGGATCATCGGTGCACTCAAGGAGGGGAGGGGTGCTAAGTACTCAAAAACGCTCATAGACTTCCAAAGGGCGCTCATACAGGAGTTGGGTAACGGCTTAAGGCTATTAAAAGGAGGGTTAAACCCCACAAGGATCACGAAGGACGATCTCCCAAGTTCGATAACGACTAGGTTTATCAGCAAAAACGGCCGCTATGCCACATATATATACCCGGCCTATGACATCTGGGATCCGAAGAGGCTCGAAGAGTTTGTGGGGGATATAAGAAATATAGACGGCTCTATCACCGGTACGCCGATAGAGGTCTTTGAGTCATCCCGCCTCCTCCAAGATAGCTTCTTAAAGTCTGCCCTCTACGCCCTTGTCGCGATCGTCGTCATCGTCATCGCGGACTTTAAAAGGATGAAGTACGCGTTCCTTGCCATTACACCGCTCTTTGCAGGGCTCCTGTGGCTCCTCGAGGTGATGGGCCTATGCAGGATAGACTTCAACCTCGCAAACTTCTTTGGGATCCCCATCCTCATCGGGGTAGGTGTAGACAACGGCGTCCAGATCGTCAGGAGATTCATAGACGATAGATTTAATATAGAATCGGTCGGGAGGTCTACAGGCGCGGCCGTAATACTCACCTCCCTCTCTACGGCGCTAAGCTTCGGCATGCTCATCCTCGCAAGACACCGAGGGATAAGGAGCCTTGGTGTCATCATGACAATAGGGGCGCTTATGTGTCTTATAGGCTCCCTCCTCCTCTTGCCACCCATCCTAAAACTGACGCATAAAGACAGGGCTGTTGCAGATAATAAACTGTGAGCAGGTCAAATTAATCGCATAAGATAAATAAACTAGTTGCAATGGTGTATAAAAATCTGGTAGTGGTCTCATGCCTGAAAGGAGTTTATGGGATATGAACAGACCTGTCTCCACACTTGCCCCTGTAATATTCTTCTCACATCGTCCTGGCACACCGAACCTCCCGTTTGGCCTCCCGCCTCATATCTCCTGTGAGGAGACAACTCAGAACACAAGACCTCCGACCAAGACGGATATATTTGTAGCAGATTGGGCGCAGGTCGCCTCAGAAAGACCTGCCCTCGTAAAGAGATTGATGAGAAGCCCATACGAGGTGCCGGACGAGCTCTTGTACTACACCTCTCGCGGTGTACAGCAAGACCTCTTTAGATACGCCTTGCCGGTCCCTTCGGCAACTGAGCAGAGGGCAAACATCACCGGCGCAAGCAGGAGTGAGCTTGCCTCCATATTTACGAAGGAGCCGATAGATGAGACGAGGAGCCTCGTCGTCATGTACCATCCCGAGAGGGACATATACAGGGTCGAGCTCTGGAACCCGGTGGAAACGGGTGTAAATGCGATGCTAAAGGGGATGGAGGTCTCCCTCCTCCACAGAGAGGAGTGGTCTATCATAAGCCAGATACTAGCCGTACCAGACACCCTCTCGTTCATAATGGGAGGGGGGTTACTCATGTTTGTCCCTACAATCTCCCTCCTTGCACCGCCGCGCCTCGTATCCATAAGCCTTTCAAGTGGACGTGTGATCCTGTGGTCACCGAGGAACGGGCAACTTGCCCCCTTAGGTTCTCCAATAACCCTCCATCAATCAGAGACGATACTCGAAAGGTTTTCGGTAGGAGATATACTAGACAAGATATCTAGCGAGGCAGAGCGCGCCCGCTCGCTTGGGAAAGAGCCTGCCGTCGCCCTCGATCTGGACGGAACCCTGTTTGATGCGCGCCATTTTACCACAAAGATATTTATGGAGTGGGTGGATAACTACAATGGCCCGCTTGCCCCAAGGATCCGAGATGAGGTAAGTCGCAGAGGGGAGATAAAGGGGTGGAACAATGAGACCATCCTCCGTTCCATCCTCGAGCAGATGGGGATCGAGCTCCCAGACCGTCTAGATGATATAGATAGCTCCCATCCAAACTACGAAGCGGCGCAGGCCGTGTTGTCGGCAAAGAGGCACTTCGAGGAGAACTTCTTCAGCCCTACAAGGCGGGCAAGGGAGATGGGCCCTATTAAGGGGATGGTGGAATTTGTGAAGACCATTAAGTCGCTCGGGGTGAGGACGATATTTGTAACGCTCAGGGACCAGGTAGACGATTCACTCCCAGACGGGAGGTCCGCCTCAATAGAGGCGCTCAAGAGATACGGACTCTGGGACAAGACGAGCACACTAGTACGTTACGAGCCCGAGAAAAAAGAGGACAGGATAGACTGGACAGACTTTGAGAAGATAAAGGCCGGGGCCGTAAGGGAACCTAACAAGGCCGATCTGGTGAGGAGGCACATAAGGGAGAGTGGAGGCAGGATATGGTTCATCGGCATGTTTGACAATGACCCCAAGCATGTGAAGGGATACCAAGATGCGCGCCTCCGCACATTCTTCTTCCACGTGGAGGGGGACATACCGCCGGGCTCTCCAAGAGAGGCCCCAGATGGCTCCTTTGCAATAAACCCATCGCAGCTCCTCGATGACTTAAGAAAGTGGAAGAGGACAAGCGCGCTCACCGGGATGCTTGCTGCCCCCAGATGGAATGGACTCATGGAGAAGTATAACCGCGCCATAAAGGAAAACCGTAGGCCTGTGGTCTTCGTGGGTATAGGTGACACCCTCCTCACTACAAAGGATGGGCGCACACAGCAGATCAAGGGGGCATCTAAATTCATCAACGCGCTCCACCAGGCCGGCGTCCAGATAGTCTACATAACAGGGAGGTTGGAAGAGGAACGCGATATGACCTTGGAGACTCTAACAAAGTTTGGCTTCCCGATACCGGAGGAGGGGGCATGGCCTAAGGTAAGGCTCGTAATGCGGAGATACAGGGATGAGGATGAGGTGGTATACAAGGCAAGGATGCAGTCCCTCATACTGGACAGGATAGGTGGAGCAATGCTTATAGGGGCATTCGACAACGACCCTGGTACCCTAAAGGGTTACAGGAGGAGCTTCCCTGAAGCAGCGCTATTCCTAGTGGGTGAAATATCCCAGGAAGATGCGAAACTTTTTGACCTAGTGCCGATAAGGGACTTTGTAGGAAGATAAGTAGGAGGAAACGTGGGAAACATCAAGACAGGTACGGTCACAAATAGTATACCAGGGGTAGAAGGACCAAACACGCCCTATCCTAACGAGATCCCCCCTGAAGGGGGAGAGAAAGAGGCCTTGCCTGAACATGGAGGAGGTTCAACAGGCTACCTCTATCACAAGCTTGCAAAGCAGGCACTATGGCGACCGCTCTTTGCAACGGCCTTTGTGCCCCGCTCCTTTCAGATGTACCGCACATACCTTGCAAGGTACCTCCAAAACCCGGTCGAGGACATATTCTCAAGCGATCCGATGTCCTTCATCTTTAGGGAAGATACCAAAGTTGGGGCACTACTAAGGAGGTGGGGTGTCCCGAAAGAGCTAAGGGGAAAGGGGCTCACAAATGGGGATGTAGACCTCTTGAGATCCTCTGGCGCCAAGCACATCTCTAGGGCGGCAAAGACCTTTATTTTGGCGAACACATGTCGCCTCGTTGGAAACCTGGCCGGCCTCGCAGACATGGCGATAGAAAGGGATGGGACCACAAAAGAGGTGCTCATCCTCGGGGCAGACGCGCTGGTTAGCGCCTCTTTTATACCTACACAACACCTCTACGACAAGGGGAGCTGGTATGTCCAACTAGCAAGTGGTTATGAGGAGGCGGGCAATGCCGAGATGGCGCTGAATGCACAAAGGAAGGCATATAAGTACTTTAGGCTTGGAAAGATATGGTCATACACAAGCTTCGGGCTGCAGGCACTCACAGCAGGCATCAAATTATACAATGAACTGGAAAAGGGGGATGGGGCAAGCCTCTCTGCCGTGGTAGATGCCGCCGTGGACGTAGGGCAGGGTGTAGCATATGCATCCTACAACTACTACCTGGTAAGTGAGGCGAGGAGGGTATATAGCGCCGCCACCACGGCGGGGGATGTCATAAATATCAAGAAGGCTGGTGACATCCTATCCGTAAGTGCGAGGGCAATACCAAGACCCCTCCTCTTTACGATGCGCGGACTCGGGCTTGCAGGCGTGGCGATAGGGGCGGTAAGAAGTGGCATGGACCTCTACGAGGGCATAACCGGCAGCTCGCTTTCGGACAGTGAGGAGAGGAGACTCACTAAGGAAGAATCAAGACACAAGCTCATCTCCGGCGCCATGGGGGTTGCGGCAAGCATAGCCTTCGGCGCAGCGGCGGTCTTGATAACACCCGCCGCCCTCACCGCAGGTACAGTTGCGGCAGGCGTCGGCCTTGCTATAGTCGCTGCACAGACGATATATGATGAATGGGACGAGATAAAGGGGGTGGCGAAGAAGGCGTGGAAGAAGCTTACAAGCTGGTTCTGACATAGATGAGCATTAGTAGGAGCGAAATGCGCCCGCAGATTCTCCGCAACTCTACAATGGGTCTTCCGAAAAGAGACGATGTGGAGGATCTGGATGTCTAACCCCACTACATATGCCCCGTGGGTGACCCAGTTTGCCCGCGGACTCCTTCTATCGCTAGGGATACCGGTGCCCCCCTCCCTTAAAGAGGGGGCCTCACCTACCATAGATCCTGCTGAGGCCAAGGCCCCGCCCAAAAGAGATGTATTCGTACGGGATACCCAGACCCAGACAAACACATATCTATTCTTGGGTGGAGGGGTGTGGAGACCAAAAGATCGTGTCCCTAGAGACATGCGACGCCTTGTCTTATCGCCCGCAGAGAATGGGGATGGAGGTTTGATAGATGTAGATGGCCTCATCCAAAAACTCACATCCCTGAACACGATACCCCCAAAGAGCTGGAATGGGTTCTATGAGGATGCCGAATGGGTGGTCTCTACGATGGAGAGGTTGTTCAAACTAGATAGGACCTTCCAAATGGCATACCTAGGGGAGGTCTTGAGGAGATGGAAGGAGGGTGGTAGGAGCCTTATACACCTAGAGATGCTCATAAACATGGCTGAATCTGCCTATGCCTGGATCAAAGCACGCCCCGAAAGGACTTGGCGCCTGATCCAGGCTAGGGATGGCGGAATAGGGGGGATATCGGTCGAGGGGGAGGGTGAAACGACACATAGAAGACATGAGGAGAAGCCCCACCAGATCCCGGAGGGATCGCTTCGTCCGAAGACAGAGAGGTCATCTCGTTCGGAAAGGCCGCCCCGCCCAGAGGGGCGTGCGGGGAAGAGGGACCTAAATGGGTCTGTAACCACCAACCCCATTAAGGGTGAGGGTCTACTCCATGTACCAAGTGAATATGAGCTCCTCCATAGCACGCTCCTAAGATATGAGGAGTACCGCTCTCTCCTTAGGAGGTCTCCAGATAGAGTAAATGCCGCATACAGAAAGCGGTTTGGAAGGAGGGAGGGGGTAGTGAGGCTCATCCGTCTCGTCATAACCCTTGAGCACGGTGATTGGATGGAGCGACTTGCTAAAGGAGAAGGAGGAGAGGGGGTCGGCGTTCTATCCCTCCTCCCACAATCCACGAGGGATGAGATACTGGACCTCACAAGCACTGTAGCACACCGACTCCGCCTCCTATTTATAGAAAGGCTAGACATACCTGCGATCCGAGGCCTAGATGAAGAGATCGGCAGAAAAGGCAAAGACCCACTCAAGGTACTCCTAGATGTGTATAATAGACTTCCCAATGGACGCGAAAAGGAGGGAGTTGCAACTTTCCTCCACCACACCCTGATAAAGGGCGTAATAAAGGTGTTATTTGAAGGGGAGGAAGAGAAATTGGGAAATGAGTGACATACTGACAATAGGGACCGTATTGCGCTTCTTTGCGCTTGGGCTTACGAGGGACCTTACACAGGGCCTTATATCTCCAAACACCGCCTCCAAGATAGGAGAAGGGATCCCTAACTATCCTCCCCTTAAAAAAGAAGGTGAACCACCAAGGGATGTGTTCACAAGCGAACCCATGCCGCAAGAGGTCCCGCTATGGCTGATCCAGAATGGGCGGGGCGGCAAGACCGGCCATCCCTATCTCCGCAGCGCACCTCCAATAGGCGACCCCATCGAAGTGAGGGGGAGGAGGCCTTCTCCCAAATTCAAAATGGGGGCAAAGGGAGACCTGGGAGAGCCAGGGTATCTCAAGAGGGAGAGACACAGGGTAGTTTCGACCCGACTCCTCATGATCGTGTCTCGTATGGGGGGAGGCACTATGTTAAAAGGGGGTGAGATCAATGAGAGACTTGGCGAGATTAGATATTTTATCTTCAAGGAGGACTCAGATGTAATGGCCCCAATGGGGTCAGATGAAGAATACCTGAGGTATCTAGGCCTCGAATTCTCATCTTTCAAAGAGGGTGGGTGGATAAAGAGGTTTTTTGGAAAGGAAGAGGCGAGGTGGAAGAAGGCGCTCGCAGCGATGAGGATTGTGGGCCGCCTCTTTAGATACCTTGCCAAGGCGAGCGACCTCCTAGAAAGGGGATATGAAGAGAGGAGGGGGATGAGGATAGATATAATGTCTCACCTCTCCCGCCTCGGCGAAGAGGGGCTCTACTCTATCCTAAAGAAGGATGGGCCGGAACTCTTTGAGGAGCTTAAGAGAAGGGGGCTTGTTGGAAGAGAGATACAAAAAGAGGTCCCACCGGCAAAGGAGGCCCAAGAGACCGCTTCACCAAAAGAGGCTGGTCAAACAACTTCCCAAACAATTTCCCAAAGGGAAGATGACGATAGTAAGGCTCGCGCACGCCTATCTATCGAAGAGGCCATTTTACTACTTATTAGTAGCGCCGCAGCCGCACCGGCGAAGGATGACAAGGAGATCGTCTTGGATATGCCGCTTGCAGGCCTCATGAGGGCTCTTTATCACCAACTCCAGCTGGAGGGAAGGGATAGGATAAGGGTAGCTGTGTTAAAAGGGACACGCAGCGCCGATGCAGACTACACGCTGAGGTGTATAGACGCACTATTTGCTGGGAGAGACGACGTCGTGGTCTCACTCGCGGAGCCGGATATAAAAAAGGTGCTGGGCATTAAAGGGCATCCGCTTGCATCTGAATATATATCAAACAAACGGCTCCTCCTTACAACCAGCACCAAAATGTTGGGGCATGGGGAATACGACATCGTAATCATAGACGGAACGGGCAAAGACCTGCTCGGCGCAAACAACGACATTGTAGAGGCATCCCGCCTCCTTAGAGAAGGAGGTTATTTGATAATAGAATCGGACTTGCCGGATCTATACACCAATCCACTTGAAAGGGATGTGGCCTCATGGGTAAAGGTGGGGGAGGTGGAACCGGCCGATCTAGACATCCTCTACTCGCGCAGGGCAGTTACGCCATTCCCCAAAGGTGGATTCTCTATCTTTAAGAGGCGTCAAAAATAATGGCTTTATCTCCTCGCCCTTAAGTATACAGATAGTATGGAGATGGCGGCAGGGGTGATGCCGGGTATGCGCGCCGCCTGCCCTAGATCCCTAGGCATCACCTTTTTTAACTTTTCTCTCACCTCATTCGAAAGACCAGGTAGTTCAAAGGAAAAACCCTGGGGGATCTTTATCTCCTCCAATGTCTCCAGCCTCTTTATCTCTTCCCTTGCCATCTTCACATACCCCTCGTATTTTACCTCCATCTCCACCAACTCCAATACCTCGCGCGGAACCTTCGTCACATCGACGCCACAAAAGTGGCCGAGGATGAGCTTGGTATCTGCGTCCCTCCTCCTCAAAAGGTCGGAGACGTAGACCGGCTTCTTTATGGGCGGCATACCAAAGTTATAGAGGGTCTGGTTTACAGCAAGTGATGGATATACCCTTTGCGACCTCACGGTCCCAAGGAGTCTCGAGACGTATTCCCTCTTTTCTAAAAAGGCCTCCGCCCTCGCCTTGGGGACAAGTCCTATCTTCATCCCGCGCTCGGTAAGGCGGATGTCTGCATTGTCTTCCCTTAGTATCAACCTAAACTCGGCGCGCGATGTAAACATGCGGTATGGCTCATCTACCCCTTTCGTGATGAGGTCGTCTATAAGCACACCGATATATGCCTCCTGCCTCTCCAAAATAAATGGAGGCTCATCCCTCACAGAAAGCGCGGCGTTTATCCCCGCTACCAATCCCTGCGCAGCTGCCTCTTCATAACCGGAGGTGCCGTTTATCTGCCCAGCAAGATAGAGCCCTTTGATCTTCTTTGTCTCCAAGGTGCCTTCAAGCTCGGTCGGATCCACAAAATCGTATTCTACTGCATAGCCATAGCGTACTATCTCTGCATCTTCGAGGCCAGGTATAGTCCTTATCATCTCCTCCTGCACATCCCGTGGGAGCGAGGTGGCAAGTCCATTTACATAGACCTCGTCTATCTCCAAACCCTCCGGCTCTATAAACAACTGGTGCCTCTCCCTCTTAAATCTCACCACCTTGTCTTCTATAGAGGGGCAATACCTTGGACCAATCCCCTTTATCTTCCCTGAGTAGAGCGGGGAGCGATCAAGGGAAGAGAGGATGGCCTTGTGCGTCCTTTCGTTTGTGTACGTAATATAGCAGGGGAGTGATGGGAGTGGATGCCCAATATTTGAGAATGAAAAGTGTGGGGGTGGATCGTCTCCATGCTGGACCTCCATCTTGGAGAGGTCCAAAGTATGCCTTGCAAGGCGAGGACATGTGCCGGTCTTTAACCTCCCCATCCTAAAGCCTAGCCTAGCCAGTGAACGGGAGAGGCCCTTAGAAGAGAAGTCTGCCTTGTCGGGGGCGATGGGGTCCGTCCTTCCTCCCTCCACATCCTCCATCCCAAAGTGGAGCACTGCATTCAAAAATGTCCCAGGAGTAAGTATCACCTTCCTTGCCTCCACCAACTCCTTCCTCTTCCCAAGCCTTACCACCACGCCCTGTATCTCATCACCTTCTACCTCAAGGTCTTCTGCAATCCCCTCTAATACAGAGACCCCCTCCTCTTTTATAATGAGCTGCATGTACGCCATGTAGGTGTCTCTGTCTATCTGGGCGCGCGTCGCCCTCACGGCAGGGCCTTTCTTTGTATTCAGCCTCCGGAATTGGATGCCTGAAAGGTCTGCCGCCTTTCCCATCTCACCACCTAACGCATCTATCTCCCTCACCAAGTGCCCTTTCCCAAGCCCACCTATGGCTGGGTTGCAGCTCATGTGCCCAATGGTAGAGACCCTTCCTGTTATAAGAAGCACTCTCATCCCCATGCGAGACGAGGCAAGCGCCGCCTCTATTCCCGCATGTCCGCCACCCACTACTGCCACATCCCAACGAGACATACGCACCATATCTATAACCAAATCCCTCCCCAATCAACCACGAAAGATTTATAGCAACATAAGGCAAACCTTGCCGACAAGGGGAGGGAGGAGGGTATGAAGGAGGCCAAGAAGAACATAGACAGGGATAGTAAGGTTGAGATATTTGAATCGCTCATCTTCCCGATGCAGAAGAAGTGGATTGTGGAACACCGCCTCGTGCGGGCAAGGAAGAGCGTACTAAAAAAGATGCGGTGTGCATTTATGTATGGCACACAAAGAGAGAAGAAGGAAGGGGCTTAAATAGGGGGTTTTATGGGGACAAAGGTAGGTTCTAAGGACAGATTCGATATACCTCCGGAGGTCATGACGTATCTAAGAGACCTTTGGTGTCCATCTACCACGACGAGCGATGAGATGTTTGGCGCGGTAAATGATGTGAGGTTGGGGGAAAAGGATAGTGTAGAGCGGCTCCTAGATATCTATAGAAGGTTCGCTGTAAAGAAGTTCGAATTTTGTGACAGGGGGACGGGGGCTACTACATGGGGCTGGGGGAAGGGTGATGTAGAAAAGGGCTCTGAAGAGAAGTCTTACACCCTAAATTTGAGATGGTGGGATCTATTCACTCTGTTTCCGGGCTCTGTAGCAGACTCTGCCGTGCTATGCGAGATGGTATCTTCATGGGTAAATAGCACGAGCCTTTCACTCCCACTCGACCTGGAACTCTTTTTTAATTCCAAAGAGGACAAGGTAAAGGACAAGAAATGGTTTGAAGATAGGAAGGAAGAATATACAAAAAGGCGCGATGCATGCATAGACGGCGCGAAGCCCAAGTATTCTCCCGAAGAGGGAGAATATTTCGTTGCCAGGCCGGTATATGATGGAAGGGAGTTCTTGTTAGAACACCTGTGCCTAAGCGCCGCAGAGATGCTCGTGCCTCCAAAAGAGGAGTCGGTCCCAACCTGCACGCAAGACCAGTTTGAATGCGCAAAGTATGTCCAGCAGATGAACCAATCCTTCCTGCCTGGACAGCCCGCCCCAGACAAGAAGGAGCCGCCGGAGGAGTTAAAAGAGATCCTAAGGAAGAGACTCCGCGGCATACCATGGCATACATGGGTGCAGATGGAGGGATACTGTATGCCAATCTCTGATATGACGAGGACAATAGGGCACATAAGGGATTTCTTCTATACGGCATATGGTCTGAGGTGGTTATATCCGGTGGCAAGGGCCCTTATAGTCGGGAAGGCAGTGAAAGATGTCTTCTCGGGTTCTCCGGAGGGAAAGATAATAGGTGGAATCGTCTCTAGGATAGCAAGGGGTGTAAAGGGCGTGTATAAAAAAGTGGTGGGGAAGATAAGACCCCCACGGGGTAGCATCATTACGGGACTCTTGCTTGGCACCGGAGTAGCTATTGCATCCCTCCTCTCTTCAAGGGAGGCGGGCGCAAGCGAAGATGGTGGCAAAAGATTTATGACGAGGGAGGAGCATAAGAAATGGGTTATGGAACCGCTCTCCCCGATATCTAGCCTCCTCTGCTACTTAATGGACTGCAGCGAGGCGTACTGATCCTCTCTAGACACCTGTCCTCAGACTGTCTATAAGTTCGGCCATGTCGCCTGGCAGCTCTGCTTCAAACCTCACCATTTCTCCAGTTGTTGGATGTTTAAGTGAGATCGCGTACGAATGGAGGGCGCACCTCCCGAAACTAATCCCCCCTTCCTTCCCATAGATCTTGTCTCCTACAATCGGGTGACCTATCGAGGCCATATGCACCCTCGCCTGATGGGTCCTCCCAGTCTTGAGCTCCAAAAGGAGTAGGGTTGCGTTTTTATACCTCTCCTTCACCTTGTAGATAGTAACGGCCCTCTCTCCCTCTTTTCTAATGCCAGCCTTCCTGCCAAAACCAAAATCACCTTTCAGTATCGGGGCATCTATCAATCCATCCTCTCTCACCCTCCCACACACAACTGCAAGGTACTCCCTCCCGACCTCGTGGTTCTTGAATTTAGAGGCAAGTCCTGCGCCCGCCTTTGACAAGGCAAAGATCATAGCCCCAGATGTCTCGCGGTCCAGCCGGTGGAGGGGTACGGCGTAAGAACCCCTTGCCCTATATCTCCTTTTTAGATAACCACGCACCATATCTACATAAGTTATCTCTCTCCTCTTCCCTTTCTGTACGGCCACGCCCGCGGGCTTGTTTACCACCAACATATCCCTATCAGAATATATTACATCCACATGCCCGTACGCGCCCCCTCCTATAGCCTTCTTCCTTGCGCCAACCTCCACCACATCCTCTTCCACCACCTTCCACTTGGCTATAAAGACTTTCTTTCCTCCCACCCGCACAAGGCCTGCATCTATCAATTCCTTCGCATCTCTCCTTGAGATGCCAAGCCTCTCCTTTAGAAAGAGGTCTAACCTCTTTCCTGTATCCCTTGTTGTTACAATAAATCTCGCCACCTGAAATCCCTTCAAATTAAGCTATTGCTTTATAGACATTCGTGTGTTAAATAGCAAGTGCTATGCCTAATATGATAAATCTTGTAGGACTGGAGGGGGAGGTCCCTGATGCGTGGGGCGTTCAGGGTATGCTTACGCTCACGCTCCCCTCGCCCGATAAAAACATCCGCCCAAACGTGATACTCACGAAGGAATACTTCCCAAAAGAGGTTGACCTAAACGAATACTTTGAAAGGATGAAGGAGTCCATCCTGAAGAGGGGGATCAAGGATCTAAAGATAACGGATGAGCGCGAGATAGTGATTTCTGGCGTAAAAGGGAAGATGATGATCTGTAGTTGGGATGTCTCCGCCATGGCATCGGTCTTGGGGAAGGAAAATGAGCAATTAAAAAACATCTCGCCAGGACAGGTAGTAAAGCAGGTGCAGATTACGCTGATAAAGGGGGCGCTTGTGATCAATATGACAGCGTCCTTCCCAGGGGACAAGTTTGAGATCTATTACAGGCCATTCCAGCAGTTCCTAAAATCACTAAAGATAACTGCCTAAACCTTATATATCCAGATTTCTGGCGTTTAGGGAATTCTGTTCTATAAATTCTCTCCTCGGCTGAACCGCATCCCCCATGAGGATGGTAAAGATCTCATCCGCCTCAACGGCATCTTCTATCATCACATTAAGGAGGATCCTTGTTGCCGGATTCATGGTGGTCTCCCACAGCTGCTCCGGATTCATCTCTCCAAGTCCTTTATATCTCTGAATCACCTGACCCTTTTTCCCCTCCTCCATGATAAAATCCTTCACCTTAAGGATAGAGTTGGTCTCAAATCTCTTTCCATCCACAGTGACAACGAATCCATCTCCACCCAAGCCGGCAAATGATGTGGCTATCTTTCTCACCTCTTTGTATTCTGGAGACTCCAGAAAATCCATGTCTATTGCGCTCTTTGTGGAGATCCCCTTCCATATGCTTGAATAAACAACCTTCCAGGAGTTGTGCTCCTCGTCCTTCTCAAGGTCCACACAAAAATCGCCAAGACCCTCCCACTGACTCAACCTCTCACCCACCTTGTCCAAAACGGCGTCCAATTTCTTCTGACTCCTCAAGGCATCCTCGGTTATTCCTCCCACCTCTACTATGGCCTCCACGATCCTCGGATCCCTCCTCTTGGATATAACTCCAAGGAGTTTTTCATACTGAATCGCCCTCTTTATAAGCTTTTGGAGCGCATCTCCTTTTATATCGGTCTTCCCCGCGCGTAGAACGATACCCTCTGTCCCTAGTTCTATCAAGTAATCCTCAAGCGCTGCATCGTCCCTGATGTATTTTTCCACCTTGCCCTTCTTCACCTTGTAGAGCGGTGGCTGGGCAATGTAAAGGTGCCCGCGTTCTATAATCTTTGGCATCTGGCGGTAGAAAAATGTCAGGAGGAGCGTCCTTATATGGGAACCATCTACATCAGCATCGGTCATGATAATAATCCGATGGTATCTCAGTTTGTCTATGTTCATCTCCTCGCCTACCCCTGTTCCAAGCGCTGTAATGATCGTCCTTATTTCGTCCGAAGAGAGCATCTTGTCGAAACGCGCCTTCTCAACGTTTAGTATCTTTCCCTTGAGGGGCAGGACAGCCTGATTCCTCTTATCTCTTCCCTGTTTTGCTGAGCCACCGGCGGAATCTCCCTCTACAATAAATATCTCGGCATGGCGAGGATCTCTCTCCTGACAGTCTGCCAGTTTCCCTGGTAGCATCCCCCCGCCTTCTAACGCCGATTTCCTCCTAACAAGATTGCGGGCATGTCTTGCCGCCTCCCTTGCCCTTGCTGCATCTACAGCCTTCTGGATTATCTTCCTCGCAACAGTGCCGTTTAACTCAAGGTAGTCGGAAAACCTTTCATTTACCACCTGCTTTACTATACCTTCTACCTCGCTATTCCCCAACTTCGTCTTCGTCTGCCCCTCAAATTGAGGATTTGGAACCTTTATCGAAATGACGGCAGTGAGGCCCTCTCGAATATCCTCGCCTTCCAATTGAGAGTTCAGCTTCTTTAAAAGCTCGTATTTCTGTCCATATGTGTTTATCGTCCTTGTGAGGGCAGATTTAAAACCTGATACATGTGTCCCGCCATCTATCGTATTTATGTTATTTACAAACGAAAATATATTCTCAAGATATCCATCGTTCCATTGCAGGGCTATCTCAACGATACATCCATCCCTCTCTGCCTCAAAATAGACAACATCATGGAGTGGCGTCTTTTTCGTGTTTAGGTGTTCGACAAAACTTACTATCCCGCCATCGTACTTAAACTCATGCCTCTTGTCCGTCCTCTCATCCGCTATGGTGATAAGGAGCCCCTTATTTAGGAATGCGAGCTCCCTCATTCTTTTGGAGAGTGTATCAAAATTAAATTCTACCGTTTCAAATATCTCCTTGTCCGGTTTGAATGTGATCTTCGTACCGGTCTTGTCGCTCTTCCCGATATCTTTCAGCGGGGCAAGGGGCTTCCCCCTCTTATATTTCTGCATGTAAACCTTCCCATCTCGGCGTACTTCAAGGAGTAGTTCCTCCGAGAGGGCATTTACTACAGATACCCCCACACCGTGGAGTCCCCCTGATACCTTATAGGCGCTGTGTTCGAATTTGCCACCGGCATGCAGTTTAGTCATCACCACTTCAGCGGCTGAAACCTTCTCGGTCTCGTGTATATCAACTGGGATCCCCCTCCCATCATCTTCTACCGTGATACTATTGTCGATATGGATAGTGACATCTATTCTCTTACAAAAGCCGGCCAAGGCCTCATCTACGCTATTATCCACCACTTCATACACGAGGTGGTGGAGCCCTTGTGGGCCGGTGGATCCTATATACATGGCAGGCCTCTTCCTCACCGCCTCAAGCCCTTCAAGGACCTTGATATGAGAGGCATCATAAGAGTGCCCTGCCGGCTGTTTGGCCTCGCCCTTATTCGTGTCTAGCTTCGCCATACATCAACACCTCACTTGATTTATACCATATACGAAGTTATTTCGCAAATCCAAAGCACACCAAAACCTCTTTAAATCTTTACTAATCTTTAATGGGGTGTAAACCTCTTAGACCGCTTCACCAGTACTATAACCTCATGGGCATGATGATACTAACCATCCCCTTGTCCTTCTCTGAGCTTATAACACAGGGGTTTGTCTCATCATTAAAACCGATCACTACCCTTTCATCCACCATAACTTGCAGTACATCTATAAGATACCTCGCGTTAAAACCTATACTAAATATATCCCCTTTATAACCTATCTCTAGTTCTTCCCCTGCCTCACCCATCTCAGGGTTGCTAGCAGTTATCTCTAGGTGTTTTGGCGAAAAGGTCATCTTTATCCCCTTCGTCCTCTCATCAGCAACGAGTGAAACCCTCTTTAAGGCATCAATAAACTCCTCCCTTCCTATATTTACCACCCTCTTTGTAGACTTTGGTATCACCTGTTCGTACGGTGGGTATTTGCCATCTATCAACCTAACAACCAGTTTCATACCATCCTTCTCGACAGATATATCCTTGTCTCCCAACGACACCTTCACCTCACCACCATCTTCTACAGCCTTACTCAACTCTAAAACACCCTTCCTTGGGATTATTATTCCATCTCCAAGCCCCCACTTTCCCCTCATCTCCCTCTCCAGATACGACAGACGATGTCCATCTGTGGCCACCATCCTCAAAAGCCCCTTCTTGCCGCCAGCTGGGGTGTGTAGATAGACGCCATTTAAATTATACCTAGTCTCATCGCTCGACATAGCAAACGACGTCTTTTCTATCATTTCAGTAAGGATAGAGCCATCTTCCACAAATGCCTCACCACTACCACTAAACGAAAGGACGGGAAAGTCACCGGCATCTACGCCAAGTATATTAAATTTAGAACGTCCGCCTTCAATAAGAAGATGATTTCCCTGTGAGAGTTTTATATGGATGATACCATCCTTTAATCCCTTTGTGATATCTAGCAATGTCCTCGCATTCACGGCTATCTTTCCACTAGATAAGACGTCTGCGGGGCACTCCATAGATAACCCCACTTCCATATCGGTTGCCATCACCGTAACCCTCTTTTCCCTCGCCTCAATAAGTATATTAGAGAGTATCGGCATAGTGACCTTTCTCCCTGCTACACCTTGGACAAGTGTAAGTACCCTTAAGAGGTCCTCTCTCTTTACCTTTAATTCCATAATACCCCCTTACTATTTCTTATTATATTTATATATAAGTAGTAGCAGTAGTATCGGCTGTTGATTTGTTTGAAATAAGTTTCTAACATCCTATTATCTATATCAATTATAAAATATAAAGGGTGTTGATATCTCCTGTAGTAGAGATGGGATATTAAACAGCGCCTCCACTACCTCAAGTTATACACAAGCTGTCAAGTAGTCATTACCAATACCATCAACAATAATATCAACAGTCAGATAAGCGACCTCTCTATTGCCTCTATATCCCTTTTTAACGCCTCGTCCTTTTCTAGCATCTTAGATATCTTTTTGACGGCGTGTATTACAGTAGAGTGGTCCTTACCGCCAAACTTATATCCTATCTCAGGATAGGATATGTTTAAATGTTTTTTTGACAGATACATGGCTATCTGTCTAGGGAGTGCGACGCTCTTCAATCTCCTTGGAGATTTTAGGTCCGAGACCTTTATATGATATACCTCTGCAACCGCCCTCTGTATTGCCTCTACTGAACATTCTGACACATGTTCCTTTATTATGTTCTTCAATACCTCTTTTGCTAGGTCCACCGTTATTGGGACGCCGTGTAGTGAAGAGAAGGCGCTGAGCCTCACAAGCGCCCCTTCTAGTTCCCTTACATTGGACTTTATCTGTGATGCGATGAAGAAGGCGACGTCGTCGCTGAGCGATATGCCGTTTATGTCCGCCTTTTTCTTTAGTATTGCTATCCTGGTCTCTAGATCCGGTGGTTTGATGTCGGTGATGAGCCCCCACTCAAATCTGGAGCGGAGCCTCTCCTCCATACCATGGAGGTCTTGGGGGAATCGGTCGCTAGTTACAACTATCTGGCGCCCTGTTTCATATAGTATATTGAATGTGTGAAAGAATTCGTCTTGTGTAGTCTCTTTTCCGGCAATAAATTGTACATCGTCTACCAGAAATACATCGCAGTGTTCCCTATACTTCTTCCTAAACTGGTCCATCCTCTCAAACCTCAGCGAATATATAAGCTCGTTCATGAACTGCTCGGCCGATATAAGGGTTACCTTTAGCTCAGGCATCTTCTCGCGGATCTTTAGACCTATTGCATTCAAGAGATGTGTCTTCCCGAGCCCAACCCCTCCATATATAAAGAGTGGGTTGTAGCACCCACCTGGGGCACTTGCAACGGCCAGAGATGCCGCATGTGCAAACTGATTGGATGGCCCAACTACAAACTTTTCAAAGGAGTACCTTGGATTGAGACAAAGCCCCTGCCTTCTATTTATGGGTTGTTCCAATTCCCTTCCTGCGACCTCCACCTTTTCATCTCCTACTACAAACTCCTCTTCTCCAGTGACCTCAAACTCCACAGAGACCGGGGATGATGTGGCCTCTGACAAGGCGCTTATGATTATGTCTTCGTAGTACTTCTTCACCCAGTCTTTTACGAAGGCATTTGAAACGGCTATCTTTGCGGTGGAATTGGATATCTCTATGGGCTTCAGATTGGAGAGCCACTTTTTAAAACTGGACTCGGAGACCTTTTCCTTGATGATCTCCAACGTCCTCTCCCATGTCTCCATTATTTCCGCCATGGTTCCAAGTTATCCACAAAGGAGGTTAAAAAAATCCCCTGCACGGGTCAATTAGTCTCTAACCAAAGAGAGAAGGTCTTTGCAAGGGGATTTTATTTTGACCGGCGCGGGCAAAAGGATACATACAGAGGGAAAATTCCCCCATGTCTTTACATTCTTTACATAACGATGTGTGTTTGGTATCTGGGATCCGATGCGCTACAGGGCGATAGGTCCTTATCTTAGGTCCCTATTTGGGAAGAAGGTCTTTAAGGTTTCTATTGAGATACCGGTCACCTGTCCAAACAGGGATGGAACAAAGGGGGTAGGGGGTTGTATCTTTTGCAATCCACTGAGCGGCAGGGCGCTTGTGGGCGGTGACCACCTCTCCGTAAGGGAACAGCTCCTTAAAGGGATTGATTATATAAAGAAGAGACATGGGGCAGAGGCCTTCATCTCCTACTTTCATCAGCATACAAATACGTATGGTGATGCCAAGGTGCTTGGCGGGTATTTTTACGATGCGCTGGATCATCCAGAGGTGGTTGGGCTCGCCATCTCTACCAGACCCGACGCAATTTCTGATGATATACTTCACCTCCTCTCGGACCTGAATAAGAAGGGATTTATGTGGGTGGAGTTGGGCCTACAGACGGCAAATAACCGTATGCTCGAGTTTCTAAACAGGGGTCATACTGTAGAGGAGTTCGAAGATGCGGCGGCGAGACTCCATGCCCATGGGATAATGACGGTTGCGCATGTGATAATAGGTCTACCGGGCGAGAGGGAGGAGGACCTCTTAAACACCGCATCCCTCCTAAACAGGCTGGGTGTGTGGGGCGTAAAGATCCACAACCTCCACATACTGAAAGATACCCCGCTAGAAGAGATGTACAAGAGGGGAGAGATACAGGTCATAGGTCTGGAGGAGTATGCAGAAAGGACGGTCTTTTTTCTCGAGCACCTTAAAGGGGACATAGTGATTCACCGCTTCAATTCCCATTCTCCGCGACACCTCACCGTAGCCCCCGCATGGTCGGTGAATAAGCTTGGGACATTCAATGCCGTATCAGCCCTCCTTGAAAAGAAGGGGAGTTGGCAGGGTAAGGCCCTTGGAGAACCCATGAAATAACCTTGATTTGTCTAGAGGTGCTCGCGCGGGATTATCCTATACTCGCGCCTTGCCCCGGCGGGCCTATATACCACCTCCTTGAATGCGGTGAGGTCCACCTTTTTCTTAAACATCAGGTCAATGGTGATCGTCCCTCCTGCAGGGACGATGAGTGGATATTCTATCATGACCTTCAGTTTCTTTGGGAGACCGCTCCAGGTATCGGGATCCTTTTGCCTTAAGTTTATAGTTGCCTCATGTCTCTTTCCCTTCTTGTCTATTACGTACCACCTATCGCCAAGCGGGTCGAGCTGAATAAGTTCCAGGGTCCCGTTTGTGTATGCCACCGTGAGGAGCTTGTAACCAGGGACGACATCGTCTAGCGATTGGTCATAATACGCGTCGAATCCAACATTAAAAACAGGCGAGACAGTGCCGCCCGGTATGACTATACTTTCCGCCTTCCCTGTCTGCTGTCCCTTTGTAGAGACGGCACAGGAAGAGAGCGCTGGGATCAGAAGGAGTGAGAACAAGATACGTATCTTCATGCCATATATCATAACACCCCCTTCGCCCTTTTTGCAAGATGACACATCACCTCGTGCCCATTTCCTAGAGAGATCTTTGGTGGCGGCAGGGTTAGGCATTCCCTGCTGGCATGAGGACACCTGGCCAAAAAAGGACACACATCTTTAGTGAGGTGGGCGTTCTCCGTGCCATATGGTACATCTATTGGATGCCTTTCCTCTTTGATCCTCATGGGATGGAGTAGCATCTCGGTATACGGATGACATGCCTCCCCAAGCCTTTCTACAGGGATCTTTTCTAATAAGACGCCACCATACATGACGAGGACATTATCACACAGTCTGACCGCCGCCTTGATGTCATGGGTTATGAAGAGGTAAGATATATCTAACCTATCTTTAAGTTCTATGAAGAGTTCCAAGATATCCGCCTGGACGATAGGGTCTAGCGCGCTTAGAGGTTCATCTGCTACGAGGAGGCGAGGGGAAAGGGATATCGCCCTTGCTATGGCTACGCGCTGCCTTTCTCCCCCGCTCAACTCATTTGGGTATCTGATTGCGTATAGCGGCGGGAGACCAACCATCCCAAGGAGTTCTTCTATCCTCCTGTCCAGATCCATCCTTGAGATGCGTTCATTGATGGCGAGAGGTTCTCCGACGATATCCCACACGCTCATCCTTGGATTTAATGACGAGTAGGGGTCTTGGAACACCATCTGCAGGGCACGCCTTACCTTTTTTATTTCCTTCTGGTCTGCGCGAGCGATATCTATCCCGTCAAACACAATCTCGCCTTCATCCGGCCTGATGAGCCCAGCAATCATCTTTGCAAGGGTAGTCTTTCCGCACCCAGATTCGCCAACAAGCGCAGTTGAATGACCCTTCTCTATCTCCATATCCACGCCGCCTACGGCTTGGACACGACACCTCCTTCCAAACCAACTGCGGTTATAGAAGGACTTCTTTACGCCCCTACATGTAAGCATGGCCTCACACATCTTCCCCCTCAACCATATGGCATGCTACAAGATGCCCTCCCCTCCACATCTTCATCTCAGGCATCTTCTTACAGACCTCTTTTCTAAGCCAACACCTTTCGTAGAAAGGACACCCATCCCGCGACGGGGAGGCTGGATCTTCGGGCATCCTTGGTTTGCAAAGTTTGGTGCTGGCAGCGATGAGCACCCCTGTGTAGGGATGAAGCGAGCCTTGCAAGACCTCCTCTTTTTTTCCCGATTCCAAGACCATTCCTTTATACATCACAGCGATATGGGTGGCGATGGCCGATGCTACTTCCATATCGTGTGTGATAAGAAGGATAGAGGTGCCGGTAGACGAACTTATCTCGCCTAAGAGGTTGATTATTCCAGCGCGGATCGTAGGGTCCAGCGCAGATGTGGGCTCATCTGCGATGATGAGCCGGGGAGAGAGCGAGACCCCCATCGCTATCAGTATCCTCTGTTTCATTCCGCCTGAGAGTTCGTGTGGATAGGAGTTATATATCCTCTCCGGCTCATCAATACACACAGACCTTAGCAGATCTAGCACAGCTCTCCTTCCTACGTCCTTCGTGATCTTTTTGTGAGCAAGGATTGCCTCAAGGATCTGATCCCCTACCTTCATTACCGGGTTTAACGCCTTTCCTGGTTCCTGGGGCACCATGGAGATGAGTCTTCCCCTCATCTTCCTCATCTCTGCCGCACTTAATGAGAGGAGGTCGTTTTTCTCGTCACCCATCCCGAAGAGGATCTGCCCACCCTTTATCTTTGCCCCCTTAGGGAGGAGGCGAAGGATTGAGAGGGCCAAGGTGGTCTTTCCAGAACCTGATTCCCCTACAAGGCCACAGACCTCCCCACGCCCTATAGTCAGAGAGACGCCGTTTAAGACATTCCCGCATGTGGGGAGGTCTACCTTGAGCCCTTTTACCTCTAGAAGCGACATCCTACCTCCTTATACTACAAGGCGGGGATCCATTGCATCTCTCAGCGCCTCTCCTATAAGGTTGTATGCAAGGGTCGTCACAAATATCGCTGCGCCCGGCACGACTACAAGCCACCAGCATGTATCCATAAAGTCCTGCGCCCGCGAGAGCATCCCTCCCCAGCTTGGGACATACGGTGGGACGCCAAAGCCCAAAAAAGAGAGGCCAGACTCCGCCAGTATTGCGGATGCAACACCAAAGGTTGCAACCACTACCACAGGCGAGATGGCGTGGGGGAGGATGTGTCTGAATATAATCCTAGAAGGAGATGCGCCCGCCACCTTGGCGGCGGCTACATACTCAAGTTGCTTGAGCTTCAAGACCTCACCCCTTACGAGGCGCGCAACACCGGTCCAGCCTGTAATTCCAATCACAAATATTATCATGTGTATGCCGCTGAGTTTGATATGTATGTTCATGAGATCTATCGAGACACTACCCATGGCGAGGAGTGCAAGCATCAGGAAGAAGGATGGGAAACAGAGCATCACCTCTATTAGCCTCGATACCACCATATCGATTACACCGCCGAAATACCCAGCAATCGCCCCGAGGAGCAGGCCTATCGCGGTGTAGAGAAACACAGAGAGGATGCCCACGACTAACGAGGTCCTGGCCCCCCATATGACCTGACTTGCCACATCCCTCCCTTGTTCGTCCGTCCCAAGGGGGTGCCTCTTGGATGGCGGGAGGAGGACCTCATCCAGATTGTAGGTGTTTGGGAGGTATGGTATAGGCGGCATGATGAGCCTTGCGTCCGCGTCCATGAGCCCTTTGTAGTCCAGCCCCTTGATGGAGCGCGGCTCGTAGATGATAGGCGCATATATCTTCCCCTTCCATATCATGACTATGGGTCTTTCGCCTGCTATGAATGGTGCAAAGATGGCGGCAAGGAGGAGGAGGATGGCGATGGAGAGCCCAAACATCGCCGCAGGCCTCTTCTTGAATCGGAGCCAGACGCCACGCCAGTATGACCTCTTCTCAGACATCTCTCCTCCCTCCAAGTCTTATCCTTGGATCTACGGCTATATATGCCAGGTCTACAAGCAGGAGGCCAAAGAGGGTTACAAGCGCCTGTATGGTGGCAATTGCCATGATTGTGGGATAGTCCCTGCTTAAGATAGACTGAAATCCTAGCCTCCCCATCCCTGGTATGGAGAAGATCTGTTCTATTATAACGCTTCCGCCGAGTAGGGCGGGGAGGAGGGTGCCTAGGAGGGTAGTCATCGGTACAAGGGCATTTCTGAATGCGTGCCTCCATATTACCTGACGCTCAGGGATACCCTTTGCCCGCGCCGTTATGAGATATTCTTCGCCCAGCACTTCAAGTAGTACTCCCCTAGTAAACCTTGAGAGGAAGGCAAGTCCACCATAGGTGAGACACACCACAGGGAGGACGAGGTGCCATACTATGTCCAGCAATTGCCCCCACCATCCACCAGGGACCGGGTCCAGCGACCTGTATCCCACTACTGGGAACAAGTTTAGATGTTCCCCTCCGGCAAGGTAGGTGATGAGCATGGAGGCGACCCAAAAAGATGGTAGGGAATAGAGGATGAGGAGGAGGAGCATGGTGAATCGGTCTATTATACCCCCTCGTCTTACTGCAGAGACGACGCCTGTTGGGATGGATATGAGATATATCAAGAATATGGATGCAAAGTTTAATGCGAGGGTTATAGGGAGGGCCTCTTTTATCTTCTGTATGACCGGCCTGTGATCCACGAGGGACTCCCCAAAGTCTAGCCTTACTATCCTCCCAAGCCATCTTATATACTGGCGATGAAGGGGCATGTCTAGGCCGTATAGCCTCCTTGTCTCCTCTATCACCTCCCTTGCCACCTTCTCTCCTGAAGAAAACGTCCCCATCTCCTTGATCTTGGAGGGGTCGCCAGGGGCCATGTGGATGATAAGGAATGTGATGACGCTGATCCCTATGAATGTAGGGATGATGAGGAGGAATCTCTTTGCTATATAATTCCACATGTACCCTCCGACTATCTAGAACCCTCCATCATTTCTCATTAGCGACCTCAAGCCTCCTTATGTCTATCCCAAGTTTGCTTATATGAACATTTGTGAACCTCTTGTCTATCGCAACTAGTGTTGCCGGCATGTACAGAAATGTGTATGGCTCCTCTTCATGGATGATCTCTTGGAAACGCCAGAGGAGCTCCCTCCTCTTCTCTTTGTCAAACTCGGTGCGGATCCTTGTTATTATTTCATCTGCAGCTGGGTTGCTGAATTGTATATAGTTTGATCCCCCTTTGGCTTGAGACGAGTGCCATATCTGGTACGGATCTGGGTCTAAGGAGAGCGTCCACCCTCCGAAGACCGCGTCGAAGGCGGAGTCTGAGAGGTTCTTTAGGTAGACTGCCCACTCAAACCGAACCACATCCATCTCTATTCCAACTTTTTTGAAGTCCTCCCTCAAGATGTTTGATATGTTATCTGCTGTTTTGGAGGTGGGCACCATGAGCGTGAACCTAAACGGTACACCATCTTTGTCTAAGAGTCCATCCCCATCCGTGTCGCGCCAACCCGCTTCTCCAAGGAGGAGGGCTGCCCCATTTGGGTCGTAGGGGTACGGCTTAATGCTTGTGTTGTACTCGGGGAGATATTTGTAGACATCGCTTATTACAGATTCTGCGAGCCCAAAATAAAGGCGCTCCTTTATCTTTTCTCTATCGATCAGCATTGTGAGCGCCCTCCGCACCCTCGCGTCTGCGAAGAGGCGATTTTTGTTATTCCATCCTATGTATATTATGGCCGGCATGTAATATTTGTATTTGTCAAAATGCGACAAGAACCTCGCTGAATTTGTCTGTCGCATCCATTCTGTAGGGGAGAGCTCCATGAGGTCTATCTCTCCTTTCTTAAGGAGCCTCATGGCGGTCCTTCCATCTGGTACTATCCTGAATGAGATCTCCTTGAGGCCAACCCTGCCATTGAAGTAGTTTTCGTTTCTCTTAAGGAGGATCTGTTCGCCCGTCTCCCACTTGACAAAGACAAACGGGCCACTTCCAATTATCCCGCTCCGCGCGGAGGCGGCGCTGCCAAAGTCTTTGGCCCCTTCAAAGATATGTTTTGGAATAGGTCTTATAGAGGCAAGGACGGAGAGGGCCTGGTAGTAGGGATATTTATATGTAAACCTGATTGTTGAATCGTCCACCTTTTCGACCGACGCCACATCTTTATAATATGCCCTCTTTGAAGCGGCGTCCACCGCTGGGTTCATGATGGTGTTGAATGTAAATACAACATCGTCTGCCGTGATTTGTACACCATCGTGCCAGTAGGCATCGCTCCTTAGGTGAAATGTGTATGTAAGGTGATCGTCTGAGACCTCCCACCTGTCTGCAAGGAGGGGCTTCCATTCCAGTGTGTCACCATCCCTTTCGAGGAGGGAGTCGTAGATGAGCGAGATTACTGTAAACGAGGCGGAGTCTGTATATGTGATGGGGTTTAGATTTGCTGGCTCCGCCCTTATGCAGTAGACGAGCCTTAAAGGATCCCTGGAGGCGTTGGGCCTACAGGCAGAGAGTAGAACCAGGACAACTATTTTGAACAGGCGCCTTTTCATCTGTGCCAGATTCCTTTATTTCAAAGTTCTTATTAAATTCTATCTCGTCTATGTCTAGGCTTATTGTAAACCTCTTTCCCTTGAGGGTGCTGATTTCGATGTGGGACGGATAGTCTATCCCGCCTCTTTCTTTATAGTTAGAATAGGTGGTCTTTATAAATGGACGATCGTCCCTGTATTCCAAGATAGAGATGCCACCATCTTTTTCCTCTATATACGTATGCGGCGCGTCTGTTGGATGAGAGGCGCACTCTGGTTCAGCCCCTATGATACGGCTTGCAAATTCACACGCCTTCCATGGGAGGTTTGGAAGCGAGGTACCTCCTCCTTTCGAGAAGAAGGTGGAGTAACTTCCCCCCGCCCTGTCAAAGAAGTCCAGAAAGACGACATCTGGCGCAATGTAGGCAAAGGCTAGTTCAAAACCGGTCTTCCTCCCCTTTGCACGCACGTAGCCGCTTGCCCTCCCACGGATGGTCTTTATCTTCTTTAGCGAGAGGGAGGAGCTTGAGATAGCGGGTGGAATTTCGCCTTTCTTTACTACAGGTCCCCTTCCTTGCCTCGCGCACGAAGAGATTAGGATGAGGAGCAGGATCAAGAAAACCTTATTTGGAGATGTTTTGAATAAGTTCGACAATCTCATCCACCTCCTTTTGCGTGGCATCTTTTGCATTCTTTAATTCAGAGAGGGCCTTCTTGAGGTAGAAGACGGCTTCTTTTTTATTCCCCCTCTTCGTATACACCTCCCCCAGGTGTCTTAGTATAGTGGGCTCGTTGGGGACGAGTGCATATGCCTTCTTCAGCAGGCCTATAGCCTTTGTAAGATCACCCTTCTTGTAATATAGCCATCCCAGACTGTCTATTATATATCCATCGTCCGGCCTTAAGGTTGCCGCCTCTTCAAGGAGCCGCTCCGCCTCGTCCAAATCCCTCTCCATCTCGACGAGCGTGTAGCCTATGTAATTCATGGCGAGCGCATTCTTTGGATCGATTGCAAGCGTCTTCCTCATCCACTCCATGGCGCTTTTTGGATTGTGTAGGCGGTCATAGAGGACGGCAATGGCATATGGGAATCTTGGGTCGTTTTGAAACACCTTGTGTGCCTTCATGAGGAGCTTGGCCGCCCCCAAGTAGTTTCCTTCAAATTCTAGGAGGCCGGCTAGATACTGGTAGAATTCGATTATCTTGGGAGATCTTTTAATACCCTCCGAGAGGACCTCCTTTGCCTCCTCTATCTTTCCGCTCACATTTAGATCATATGCAAGCTTTAGCCTGGCGTCTCTATATAGCGGAGAAGATGGCATTATCTTTTTCAGTGTGCGGGCAGAGTCTTCATTTCTTCCAACCTCTCCATATAAGATGCCAAGGTAGTAGGCGATCTTATCGGACTTGGGTTCTAGGAGGAGTGCCTCTTCGATCTTCTTGATGGCGGATGGGTAATCACCCTTCTTATAATACATCTGCGAAAGTTTTATTTTGATAGATGGGTCTAGTGGGTTGGCCCCCTCTATAGTACTTAGCATCTTTATTGCATCCCCAAACTCGCCTAGCTCCGAGTAGAGTTGGCTAAGTATCTCCATTACCTGATAATTCTCAGGGTCGGCCTCTAGTATCCTATTGTATACCTCTATGGCCTTCCTTGGTTCCTTCATATATCCGCCATAGATGGCGCCGAGATAGTAGTATCCGACGGTAGACTCCGGACTCTCTTTTAGGAGGTCTGTTATCGCAGCCTCGGCGTCCCCGTATCTCCCAACATTCATGTATTCCTTTGCGAGGAGGATATACACATCTTCTCTGACAACCCCTTTTCTCTTGAGGTCTTCTAGTATAGAAATTGCCTTCTCGTGCTCCTTTAACACCCCAAGTGCCCGTGCGAGCAAAAATTTCGCATCATCGTCGTCAGGCGAGAGCTCAAGCGCCCTTTGGCAGTTTGCTGCAACCTCATTCCAATTACCGGCGTCGGCGTTTATGAGGGCCTTTTGATAATAGAAGGCGCCCACGGGCGGACCATTTTCTATCAGCCTGTCTATTATTGAGAGCGATGGGCTTTCCTTCTTGTCTCTCTCTAGCTCTGCCCTTATAAAATCGGCGTAAGAAGCGGCTACCGCATCACCCTTGATGCGCACCTCCTCCTTCCCATGTCTGCCGGCCCCCACGGACTTTGCGCACGCAGGGAGGAGGGAGATGGAAAGACATAAGACAATTAAAAAGAGACGCCCCCTCATTATAATCGGTGCTCCTTGGAAAATATTAGTACCTTGTCACATATAGCATGCTATGAATAGGGTGGCAAGTCTTGGTATCTAAGGAAGCGGGGATCAAAATAGACATATCCACTACGCAGGTTTATCTAGAGGAATGGGAAATTGAACAATCTTGGTTGCGATGTACTACCTAACTTAATGCGGCATTTTTCTATTTAGGTACGCAATAATTTGTTCGGCGAAGAGGCGCTTTGTGCAGCAGGCTGGTGCAATATCGCTATTGGTTTGGTCGACACCTGTTGTTTCAGGCGCCCAATTAGGAAGGATTACTATTGGAAGGGTTAAGGAACCTCCATATCATGGGAACCCTCTATAATCATATTGATATATCTTTTTGACATATAGTGGGTAGATTTTTACCACACAGTTACAAGTATAAGTAATATCATAAGTGATATAAACAAGTTACAATGTTGGGGAATAGGTATATGATTTGCCTGTCCTTCCTTCCATGAAGAATCAAATTATAATAAGGTATGTCGGGTTGTTCCCTAAGAAGGCACCGTTGATTATCGTCATTGTATTTGGCATCCTTGCTCTGAGCAGCAGGTATGTAAGCGGCGCCCAGACCCTTACTAACAGTATCAGTATCCCGAACAGTACTATCAGCGGGGGACAGATTAGTGGGATCAAAATCACCTTGCGCTGTTCCACTGATGCAGATTGTAACGACAACGACCCGTGTACAGAGGACAGGTGCCTGTCAGGCACGTGTAGCCATGCTCCTATTCAAAACTGCTGTCATGCAATAACGGATTATAGTCCAGACTGCGAGGATAACAATATATGTACTAAGAATAGTTGTGTGTTAACAGGTGGTGTCTTGCGCTGTTCCTATCCTCCAGAGCCGCGATACACAGGCAAGCCGTGTGACGACGGCAATCCTTGCACGGCCAACACGACATGTTCTGCAACTGGCAGTTGCAGTGGAGGCCAGCCAATAAGCTGTGACGATGGCAATATTTGCACCACCGATTATTGCGATCCTTCTATAGGTTGCAGGCACGATTATTCAAATTTTGGTGCTTCGTGTGATGACGGAAATATATGTACAAAAAATGACATGTGTACGGTAATTGGTTGTAAGGGAACGACCAATGACGACTGCGATAACAATCCATGTACTGAAAATAGTTGCGATCCGTCTTCTGGTTGCAAGGTTAGTGGGGTTTTGAATGTTGGTGAACTGT
>Ga0078972_1002023_pt1 | contig 70455 bp, 74 predicted proteins | sample YelNatPaOPGAMG01_FD_67568 | JGI IMG/M metagenome (GOLD analysis project Ga0078972, IMG submission 67568) | Hot spring thermophilic microbial communities from Obsidian Pool, Yellowstone National Park, USA - OP-RAMG-01 (SPADES assembly) (version 2) | ecosystem: Environmental > Aquatic > Thermal... | reverse complement strand
CGGAGCAACCCCGCGCCCGCGCGGAGATGGCTTCGTCGCTTCGCTCCTCGCGATGATGAGGGGCCAACACGCTTCGGGACCCAGCCCGTTGCCACGGCGTGTTTCAATTCTGGCGCGCGATGGCCGGGCATCGTTGGGTTTGCCGATCGGGGCCCACCTCACCCATTCTCACCCCAGCCCTCGCCCATCTTGACTACACCCCGGTGGAGGCCGTGCGGGAGAAAGAGCCACCTCACCCATCCCCACCCCAGTCCTCGCCTACCTTGACTACACCCCGGTGGATGCCGTGCGGGAGGAAGAGCCACCTCACCCATTCTCACCCCAGCCCTCCCCTTTCCTCTCCGCGCGCGGAGAGGAAAGGGGAGGGTGTGGGAGGGGTTAGGTGAGGTCAATCTCCAACGATTTCGGTTGCGCTTCCTACTTGACAAACTCCGATCTTTGTGCTATACTATAGTGTGAAACTTAGTTGCACGGTGTGCAATCACCACGCCATCCTATCCAATGGGGGAGGGTGACTTGAGCAAGCCCATTCGCGCCGTCGGGCGAGCATTGGATGTGATGTTGTGCTTCTCGCGGGAGGAGCCTGAACTGACCCTCACCGAGATCGCCGAGCGCGTGGAGTTGCACAAGAGCACCGTGCATCGCGTCCTCGCGACGCTGGAGAGCAAGCGTTTCGTGCAGCACGATGAGGCGACGGGCAAGTATCGTCTTGGGCTGCGCGTTCTGGAACTGGCCATGCTGGCGCTGGAGACCACCGACATCCGGCGACACGCGTGGCCTTTTTTGCAGCGCTTGAGCGAGGAGTGCCGCGAGACGGTGGACCTGGGCGTGTTGGATGGGACGGACATCGTCTATCTGGAGGTCATTGAGAGCCCCCAGCGGGTGAAACTGGCCGCGGCGCCCGGGCAGCGGCTTCCCGCCTGCTGCACCTCGTCGGGCAAGGCGATCCTGGCCTATCTGCCCGAGGCCCAGGTCAGGCAGATCATGATTCAGGGACTTCGCCGCTACACCGAGCACACCATCGTCTCCCCTGACGATTTCCTCGCCGACTTGCGAGCCACCCGCGAGCGCGGCTTTGCCATCGCCCAATCGGAATACGAGGACGGCATCAACGCCGTGGCCGCGCCGATTCTGGATCCGCGGCAGAGGCCCATCGCGGTGATCGCGGTCGCGGGGCCAGCCTTCCGCCTGCCGATGGAGCGGATGTTGGAGTTGGGGCCGATGGTGCGCCAGCATGCCGACGAGATCGCGCGCGAGATCGGGTTGGCCGCCGCGCTGATCCCCGATTACAGCCACACCGAAACGCTCTATAAGGTGCGGCAGATTCGGCCCGAAGGGGCGTAGGGCGGGAGCATGGGGGGCGGCGGGTTCTCATTTGAAGTGGAAGTGTTCGGGGCGCTGTTGCCCCCGGGGCGGCGGCGGCAGCGTCTGGACGCCGATGGCCCGCTCACGGTGCGGGATGTCGTCGTGCGTTTGGGCCTGGATCCCGACGACATTGGGCTGGCGACGGTGAACGGCGTGCAGGTGCCGCTGGAGCGCGAGGTGCCCGCGGCGAGCCGTGTGTGCCTTTTCCCGCCGATGTCTGGCGGGTAGCAGAATTGGCGATTGGGTCCTGTTGCGACGCCCGACGTGTCCGACATGCCACGCAGGACTGTGGGCTACGGCTGGAATTGCAGGGAAAGGAGGTGGTAGAGCAGAGGCCTATCCATATCCCATCGGTACGTCTGTCGGATCCACAACAATTTTGAATCAATGAGGAGGAAGAGCAGATGACCCGGCGAAACCTGTTTGTTGCGATTACCCTGTTGACCATCGTTGCCGTGATGCTGGGCGCGTGCGGCCAGGCTACGCCGACGAAGGCGCCCGCGCAGCCCACGGCGGCCCCTGCCCAGCCCACCGCGGCACCCGCGCAGCCCACGGCGGCCCCCACGACGCCGCCTGAGCCGATCAAGATCGGCTGGATTGCCCCCAAGACGGGCACCAATGCCATCCTGGGCGAGTGGGACGAGCGCGGCATCCTGCTGGCCTTTGAGGCCAAGAACGCGGCCGGCGGCATCCACGGTCGGATGCTCCAGTTGATCCAGGAAGACGACGAGGCCGACCCAACCAAGGCTGTCGCACTGGCGCAGAAACTCATCACCCAGGACAAGGTGGTGGCCGCGTTCGCGTGCACCAATAGCACGACGACGTTGGCGGTCGTGCCCGTGTTCATGGAGTACAAAATCCCTCACCTGACCTCGGCTCTCAACGCCACCATTACCCAGAAGGGCAGCAAGTACGTGTTCCGGGATTGCCCTGCCGGGCCCGCGTATGAGAAGAGCATCGTGGACTTCATGGTGGGCAAGGGGTTCAAGAAGTTCGCGATCATCTCCGACACGTCGGCCTACGGCAAAGGCGAGGCCGAGTACCAGACCAACGCCCTGAAGGCGCATGGCCTGGAGCCTCTGGCCGTGGAGTGGTACGGCATTGAGGACAAGGACTTCACCGGCCAGTTGACGAAGATTCTCCAGACCAATCCGGAGGTCATCCTGTTCGGCGGCTCCGAGGTGGCTTCGGGCCTCATCGCCAAGCAGGCGCGGCAGTTGGGGTTCACCGGCCAGTTTGCGGGCGGCGCGGCCATCGGCACGACCAAGTTCGTTGAAGTCGCCGGCGACGCGGCGGAAGGCACGTACTACTCCAACCCGTACATCTCCAATGACCTCAACGACCTGACGCGCGACTTCGCGGCCCGCTACAAGGCGCGCTGGGGCGATGAGCCTGAGAGCCACGGCGCCAAGGCCTACGACGGCGCTACGGTGCTCATCATGGCTCTGGAGAAGGCGTATCCCGACATCACGCCCGAGCGCATCACCGAGGAACTGCACAAGATCTGCGGCGTTCAGGGCCTCCAGGGCACGATCTGCTACGATGAGAACGGCGAGGGCCTGCACGAGGTGGGCATTGGCGTCGTCAAAGACGGCAAACTGACCCCCGTATCCGTCAAGTAGGAACTGCAGCGAGAGGGAGGCTGTGCAAGCGGCCTCCCTCTCGCCTTCTCTTGCTTGGGGCGTCCAGACCGCTCTTGAAAGGAGGGGCATGACCAAAACGGTCATTCTCGTGCAGACTATCGTTGGAGGCCTGGGCATCGGGAGTATCTACGCGCTTGTGGCCCTGGGTTACTCCATGGTGTACCGATCCATGGGCCTCGTCAACTTTGCACACGGTAGCATCTACATGATCGGGACGTACTTCGGCGTCATCTTCTACAAGGGAATGGTGGCCGGCCTGCACCTGCCCTACTGGGCGGCGTTCATCGTGGGCATCCTGCTGACGGCGATCCTGGGCGTTGCGCTGGAAAGGCTGTTCCGCCCGCTGGCAAACCTGGACCTCATGCTCATGCTCCTGGGGACCATCGGCGTGGGCATCATGCTGGACAACCTGGCCATCATCATCTGGGGCGCGGAAGGGTTTGCAGTGCGGTCGCCTCTATCGTCCAAGCCGATCCTGGTGGGCGGCGTGGCGCTCGTGCCGCAGATGTTGCTCATCATCGGGGTGGGCACCGTCCTGATGGTCGGCCTGCAGACATTCTTGTCGCGGACGAAGGTGGGGAAGGCCATGCGCGCTGCGGCGCAGGACCGCGAGATCGCGAGCGCCATGGGGATACCGGTGAACTTCACGAATGCGGTTACGTTCGCCATCGGCTCGGGGCTGGCGGCTGCGGCGGGCATTCTGGCCGCGCCCATCGTGTACGTGAACCCCGCCATGAGCGCGGCTGTGGGCATCAAGGGGTTTGCGGCGGCCATCCTGGGCGGCTTGGGCAGTATCCCGGGCGCCATCGTGGGCGGGCTGCTCTTCGGCGTGATTGAGGCTATCTCGGCGGGCTACATCTCGTCGGCCTATACCAAGGGAATCGCCTTCATCATCATGGTGCTGGTGCTCATGATCAAGCCGTCGGGGATCGTGGGCGAGACCACCGTTGAGAAGGTGTAGGAGGGCGAGATGAAGACGCGCACGACGCTTTGGAAGACCATCGCGCTGATCGCTTTCCTGGCGCTGCTCCTGGCCGTGCCCAAGATCGCGCGCAATGACTACCAAGTGCGCATCTTGAACATGACGGGGCTGTACATCCTGCTCAGCCTGGGGCTGAACATCGCCCAGGGGTTCTGTGGGCAGATCAACCTGGCCATCGGTGCGTTCTGGGCCATTGGGGCCTACACCGCGGCGCTGCTCAATGTGAACTTCAAGTGGCCGTTCTGGCTCACGTTGCCGGCTGCGATGGTGGTTGCGGCCCTGGTGGCCGCTGTGGTGGCGCTCCCATCCCTGAAGGTCCGCTCGCACTACCTGGCCATCGTTACACTGGGGCTTGGCGAGGTCATCAACATCATCCTCGTGAACGAAGAGCAGATTACACGGGGAGCCATGGGGATTCCGAACATCAAACGCCCCAGTTTCTTCGGCATCCCCATCAACTCGGAGCAGAGGTACTTCTATCTGGTGCTGGCGTTCGTGATCCTGGGCTACCTCGTCGCCCGGCAGATCACGCGCCACCGCTTCGGCCGCGCTTTCCGCGCGGTGCGCGACGACTACGTGGCCGCCAAGGCCATGGGCGTCAACACCGGTTTCTACCAGATTCTGGCGATCACCATCAGCGGCGTGTACGCGGGGGTCGCGGGCGTGCTATTCGCCCACCTCAACACGTACATCAGCCCCGACATCTTTGAGTTCCGCTCCACCCTGTTCGTTCTCACCATGACCCTGGTGGGCGGCATGGGTAATCTGCTGGGGTCGGTGGTGGGCGGAGTTCTGGTCATCCTGCAGGAGGTCCTGCGGACGTTCCGCGACTGGCAACTGGTGTTCTACGGGCTGGCCGTAGTGCTGGTGGTGCTCTTCTTCCCGGGCGGGGCTGTAGGCATTGCGCGGCGCTGGCGGGAGCGCCAGGGCGCACGGCGGGCCCGTGAGGAGGAGGCCAACACCGTGGCGAATCCGCCATCCGAAGAAGCGAGGTGAGACCATGTTGCTGGAAATACAGAACCTCACCATGCAATTCGGCGGCCTGGTGGCCGTGAACGACGTGTCGCTGAACATCCAGGAGGGCGAAATCCACGCCCTCATCGGGCCGAACGGTTCGGGCAAGACGACTATCTTCAACGTGGTGTCGGGCTACTACAAGCCCACGCAAGGGGTGGTGCGGTTCCGCGGCAAGCAGATCAGTGGCCTGCCGTCGTACAAGATCACCGCGATGGGCGTGGCCCGAACGTTCCAGAACCTGCGGCTGTTCTCCAGCATGACGGTCATGGAGAACGTGCTGGTGGCCCTGGGGCATCACGCCAAGACTCGCTTCTGGCAACACGTGCTGGATCCCTTCTCCGTTCGCCGCGAGGAAGAGGAGTTGAAGGAAAAGGCGCTTCAGATGCTGCGCATCATGAAGATTGACCAGTACGCCGATGAGCAGGCGACGAGCCTGCCCTATGGCTTGCAGCGACGTGTGGAGATCGCCCGAGCGCTGGCCACTGAGCCGACCCTGGTTCTGCTGGACGAGCCGGCCGCCGGCCTGAACGAGGCGGAAACCGCTGAGTTGCGCGACATGCTGCTGGAGATTCGCCAGTCGGGCATCACCATCTTTCTGGTGGAACACGACATGAAACTGGTGATGGAAATCTCCGATGTGGTATCGGTCCTGGACTACGGCAAGAAGATCGCCGAGGGTTCCTGCAGCGCCGTGAGTTGCGACCCCGTGGTCATTGAGGCGTATCTCGGCAGGGAGGAAGGGTGATGTTAGTCCTGGACAATGTTCACATCTACTACGGGCACATTCACGCGGTGAAGGGAATCTCCCTGGAGGTGCACGACGGCGAGATCACGACCATCATCGGCGCAAACGGGGCCGGAAAATCCACAACGATAAAGGCGATCTGCGGCCTTGTCCACCCACGGCATGGCGCTATCCTCTTGAACGGCGAGCCGATCCACCGGCTGCCCGCGCACAAGTTGGTGCACAAGGGGATCGGATACGTGCCGGAGGGCCGGCGCGTCTTCCCCGTGCTCACCGTGGACGAGAACCTGGAGATGGGCGCGTATCATCGGACGGATCTGGACGAGATCGCCAAGGATAAAGCCCGCATGTACGAATTGTTCGCGCCCCTCAAGGGTCGCGAGCGACAACTGGCCGGCTCCCTCAGCGGCGGCGAGCAGCAGATGCTGGCCATCGCCCGCGCACTAATGTCCAGGCCCAAGATCCTCGTCATGGACGAGCCGTCGCTGGGCCTTGCGCCCTTGTTGGTTCAGCGCGTGTTTGAGATCATCTCCGAGTTGAATCGTCAGGGGATTACCGTGCTGCTCTCGGAGCAGAACGCGCGCGCGGCGCTCAAGATCGCCCACCGCGGCGTCGTCCTGGAGACGGGCCGCATCCGCTTCGCCGATACGGCCGAGGCGCTGCGCGAGAACCCCGTCGTTCAGCACGCTTACCTGGGACTTGCGTAAGTCCCCGTCCAACGCAAGGGCGGGCTGACGGAGGCCCGCCCTTCTGCGTTTGCCGCCCCTGCCCGCATGGGTGTTCTACGACCTGCGCGGGCGCGAGGGGCGGCTGTGATGTTTGCAAAATCCTACATGTGGAGGCACAACATATGCCAGAGGAAATCGTACGTATCCAAGCCAGCGACCTGGTGCAAGCCTGCGAGCGCCTGCTGCACAAGGTTGGCGTGCCGCCCGACGAGGCGCGCATCATCGCCGAGATCGTGGTGGAGGCCGACCTGCGCGGCGTGGAGTCGCACGGGCTTCTGCGCCTGCCCGCGTATGTCCATCGGGTGCAAGCGGGGCTGATGACCCCCAAGACCGAGGTCAAGGTGGTGCGGGAGCGGACCGCGTCGGTGCTGCTGGACGCGCAGCGCGGATTTGGCCAGGTGGCGGGCGTCCGCGCCATGACTCAGGCGATGGAGCGCGCGCGGCAGCACGGCGTGGGCGTCGCCGCCGTGCGCAACGCCAACCACTTCGGGATCGCGGCGTACTACGCCATGATGGCGCTGCCCCATCGGATGATCGGCGTGGTTACGGCCAACGCCGCGCCGAGCATGGCGGCGTGGGGCGGGGCGGCGCCGGTGCTGGGCACCAACCCCGTCTGCATCGCCATCCCCACCGGCGGCGACGTGGACATCGTCCTGGACATGGCCTCGTCGGTGGTGGCGCGCGGCAAGATTCGGCTGGCGGCCAACAAGGGCGAGCGCATCCCCCTGGGCTGGGCGCTGGACGCGCAGGGCCGCCCCACCGATGACCCCAAGGCGGCGCTGGAAGGCACGCTGGTGCCCATCGGCGGGCCCAAGGGGTACGGCCTGGCGTTGGCCATAGACGTGCTGTCGGGCGTGCTCACCGGCGCCGATTTCGGCACCCGCCTTACCTCGGTGCACGACCTGAAGCAGCCGTCGTCGGTGGGGTTCGTAACCCAGGCGCTGGACATCTCGGCTTTTGCCGATTGGGACGATTTCCGCCGGGATATGCAAAGCCTCGTGCAGGAGATTCTCAATTCTCCTCGCGCTCCTGGCGTGGAGCGCATCTACTTGCCTGGAGAGATAGAATGGCTCAAGCGGCAAGACCGACTGCAAAATGGCGTGCCTGTGCCCGCCAGCGTGCTCGCTGAAATCCGGGGCCTGGCGCAGGAATTGGGCGTGAAGATCGCGCTGTAGCGGGAAGAGGCAGCGCGGAGGCTTCAGGCGACTCCCGCGCCCCCTTGTCTCCCCTCGTGCGGGGAGCCAGGAGGGCGCGGGAGGTTTTGCTATCCGCCGATGGCGTTGGGCATGTAGAAGATGAGCGACAGGAGGGCATCGGTGGCCGCGAAGGTGGCGAAGGCGAACATGACGACCTTGCGCTCGGCCCGCCGAATGTAAAGGCGCATGGCCAGCAGGCCCAACGCCAGGAGCAACGCCGGGAAGCCCAGCAGGACTACCCACTCAAATCGGGGCGGCACCACGTCCAGGAACGGGGCGTACCACAGGAACGCGGGCAGCATGAACAGTTTGGAGAACAGGTACAGGACGATGGCGACGACCAGGCCCACGCGCCCCGTGCGGGTGGTCAGGTCGGCGTCGGGTCGGGCCAGGTAGAACCCCACAAGCCACGCGAACGGCAGGAATAGCCAGATGATGAGCATCGGGAAGAAGGACAGGGCCGAGGCGGCGCTCCAGGTCTTGCCCAGCAGCAGGGCAAACACGTCGGCGGCTGTCATCCGATTGAGCGTGGCGCGAACCGCGGGCGCGGTGCTGGCATAGAGCACGTCGTAGTTCCCGAATCCCCCTACGCCGAGGCAGGCCAGGTGCAGCGCGCCCTCGTCGTCCACCGTCGCGGCGGGTCGCAGCGAGCCGGACAGGGTGCGCGCGGCGACTTCGTAGCCCTTGACCCGCCCGTTGTCAAGGATGGCCAGGGCGATTTGGATTTTGCCCACCCTTCGGGGGAGCGCCATGTAACTGGCCAGGAACACCCCGGCCTCGTCGCGCTGGCCTGGGACGGCAAACTGCATGTACACGTAGTCGGACGGGGAGCGCAGGACGACCGCGCTGCCGTCGCCGGACGCCAGCGGGTACAGGCGCGTGTAGTTGAACGCGCCGCTGGCGGCCTGGTACTCGGGCTTGGCGAGCGCAGGCAAGTACAGCCCACCGCCGCCGTGGCGCTCGGGCTGGCCGATGGGGAAGGCCTGGTACTGGGTCTCGGCCGTGCCAGGCGTGAGGCCGCCCCCGCGCTGCTCCAGCGACCAGATGACATAGACCCAGTCGGTTTCCAGGGCGATCTCGGGTGGGTAGAGAGCCAGGCCGATGCCCATCGGGAACGTGGCCATAACCGTGGGTTCGCCGACGCGCATGGCGACGGGGTCAAAGGTAGCGTACAAGATCTTCTCGGCGCCCATGCCCTGGCCCAGATGCCAGGCGAGGTGGACGACGCCGCGGTTGTCCACGGCCGCATAGGGGTCGGCGCCCGCGACTCCCAGGGCGTGCGGGGCCACGAGGACTTCGCCGGAATCGGCCAGGCGCGCGTGGAACATCTGGGGGTCGCCGCCCGAAACGTCGGCCCACAGAAGGTCCAGCGCCCCTTCTACCGCCCGAAACGCGCAGTAGCCCGTTACGTCGCTGGCGTCGCCGGAGACAAGTGCCGGCTCGCTCAGGGGGACGCCGTCGGTGGTGGTGCGGGCGTAGTGGAGGCCGGGCCTGCGCCCGCTCGCCGCATCCAGCCAGAAGAAGTGCAGCGTGCCCGGCGCGCCCAGCACCATCTGCTGGCGAGTGGGGGCGCGCATGGGAAATGGCAACGTTGTGGTGGAGGGTTCGGCCTGGGCGTTGACCCGCGCGAGTTGGATTCGCCAGCCCTGTTCGGTGTTGGCGAGCCACGACACGAGGGCGCTGCCGCCCGCCGAATCCCAGACGATGCTGGGCCGGTTGTTGATGTGAGACACGCCGATGCGAACGCCGCGGCTCCAGTCGGGGCCGGCGAATTCGCTTTTCTCGGCGGCCGCCGCGCATCCGCTCAGGAGCAGGGCTGCGATGAGCAAGCCCGTTACGATAAGGCCGATGCGGGCGAAGCGTTGTGGACTTCGGGTTTCAGGCATGAATACCTCTCTGTAGTCATAGCGAAACGCGCCGCGCGGGGCAGGCGCAACGCTGATAATACCACTCGGCGCGGCGGAAGGCAACCTGGCGCTTGCGCCGTGGAACACCGGCCGCGGTATGCCCTCGGGCTATTCGGACACGAGGGCGTACTCGCAGTTCTTGTCGGGCGACTCGCGGAACTTGTGGAGGACGAGCCGAAGGGAGGGGGCCGCGGCCTTCAGGAGCGCGATCTGGTCGGGTTCTATGATGACCGCGTGGCGGAAGCAGGCCTCACACAGGGAGCGGCATTGGGCCAGGTCGCCGTCAAACCCGCGCACCAGGGGGCACGCAACCCCCCAGGGCGACTCCACAATGACCTCGTCGCGCGTCTCCAGGATGACCTTGGGGTATTTGTAGCGCAGGAATGCGGCGACGAATCGCGCGATGCGGCCCGCGATAGGGCGGCGGCGAATGTAGTGGGTCCAGTAGTATTCCTGGAGAATCCAGAAAGCCGTCTGGGCATCCTGGCGGGTGAGATGGTAGCGGGTGCGGGCCCGCTCCACAAAGGCGGCGGCAGCGGCGGGGTCGGCCAGGGGGCGCGCTTGCTCGGCGAGGTTGGCGGCGGCCGCTTCGGCGCCCACCTGCCGCGCGGCCTCGGGCAGGGCAGCGAATGCGCGGAAGTAGTCTCGCAGGTTCTCCATGGGCCTCTCCGAATCGCGTTTGGGGCGATTGTAGCAAAGAGGCGCGAAGTCCGCAAGCGAGGGCGTGGGCGCGGCATCGGATGTCCAGGAGGCGTCAATCTCACGCGAAGGCAGAAGGCGCCGAGGGTTTTGCGCCTTCGGCGGATGGCGAAGCGCGAAAGCCTCTTGGCCGCGTTTTGACACCTGGGGCGAATATCCGTACACTTTGAGTCGTATTTTCACCATCCTGCGGGAGGTTCGGCGATGAAGAAGGTAACCATCAATCGCGACGAGTGCATCGCTTGCGGGGCGTGCTGGTCGGACTGCGACGCGGTCTTTGAGGAGAACCCCAACGACGGCAACAGCCAGATTGTGGCCAAGTACCAGGTGGGCGGCAATCCCGGCGAAGGCGAGATTCCCGACGACCTGGTGGATTGCGCCAAGGCTGCGGCCGACGGCTGCCCGGTGGAGATCATCCAGGTCGGGTAGGGCGGCCTGCCCCTGTAACCTTCGGACACAACCCCCAGGGGCGCGCATGGCTGCGCCGCTGGGCTGATATGCCCATCGCGGCTGCGTAGGCGTCGTGGCTGCCTTGGGCGAACCGTAGGACTGTGCTGGCGGCGATGGTGCGGTGGCCGCAGCGCCGGCTTTCTGCCGCAAGCGCCCATTTCGTGTTTTGGAGGCGCGTATGCCGGATTGGGGTTTGCTTCTCTCGTGGCTGGGCGCGATTGCCGGTGCGGCGATTCTGCTGTTTGGCCTGCTGGCGTGGTGGGCGCGGCGCACGCCCGACGACATTGACGATGTCCTGGTGGGCGTGCTCCAGCGGCCGGTGGTGGTCTTCCTCATCCTCACGGCGATCATCAGCCTGACGAACGACAGCACGCTCTCCGTCGGCACGAAGGCCACCGTGAACACGATCGTCAACCTGCTGCGCATCGCGGTTGCCACGTGGGCGGTCTGGCGGCTGACGCGGGACACGGTGCTGTACTACGGCAGGCGGCTGGCGGAGCGTAGCGAGTCCAGTTTTGACGACGTGCTCGTGCCGGTGCTGGATGTGTTGGCGCCGGTGGTGATCGGCGGCGTGGGCGCGATCCTGATGCTTCGCCTGCTGGGCGCCGACATCTCCACGGTGGCGCTGACCACGGGCGGCGCGGCGCTCGTCGTTGGGCTGGCGCTGCGCGACACGCTGGGCAACATCCTGGGCGGGCTGACGCTCCTCATTGACACGCCGTTCCGATTCGGCGACCTCATCATCTGGGACGGTGTGGTGTGCCAGATTCGGCACATCGGCCTCCGCGTTACCACGCTGTACAACACCGAGGAGCACTGCGACATCTACGTGCCCAACAGCATTCTGGCGGCGACGAAGATTACGAACCTCACGCGCCCCAGCCCTGACCTGCGCGTAACGCTGGAGGTGGCCGTGCCCGACGACGTGCCGCTGGAGCAGGCCGAGGCGACGCTGCGCGAGGTGGCCGACGCGAACCCGTACATCCTGGGCGATTTGGACGCCAAACTGAAGGCGATGCGGCGGGCGCTGGCCGAATGCGACCCGCGCTCTCCCAGGGGGCGCGAACTGCGCTGGGGGATTTCGGCGCTGCGGCGCGAGCGGCAGTTGGATTTGCGACAGAAGGGCATGTTGGCGCTCCTGGAGCGGCTCCTGGCGGTGATTCGCGGCGCGGAGAAGGGCGGCCTGTCCTCGGAGGAGAAAGCGGCCATCGCGAAGGAACTGGAGACGCTGGATGCCTACGACGAGCGGCTGAAGGCGGCGATGCGCGCGTGGGCACGTGCGCGCGCCCGCGACCCGCAACTGCGCCGGTTCCCCGAAGATCGCGCGCGGATCCTGGACGAGGCAGAAGCCCATATTGCCGGACTGACTCGGCACACGGACGACATCCGCCACCACTTGAAGAACGCGAATCTCTACGAGGCGCAACGGCTGGACGACAGGGTAGCCGCGTTCCGCGATTGGCTACCCAAGTCGTTCAAGGCGGCAACCCCCGCCTGGAAGTACCCGCTGGTTACGTTGCGGCGCGCCACCGCTGCGGGCAGGACGCTCCACCTGTCGCTGTACGTGGACGACATCCACCTGGAGGGGTTCCTGCGGCGGCCGCGGGCGGTAACGTCGGTCAGCGAGGCGGTGGCGGCCAGCCTGCGAAGACGCTAGGAGATTCCACAGGCGGTTCGGCTCCGGCTTGTGTTGGCGACCGAGGCGCGGCGCACTTCCGAAAGCGCGTCGCGCCTGTGCCCATGGCATGACCAACAAACTTTGGAACCGAGACCCTTGGGGTCTCCGGTTCTGGGTCTCCTCATTTCACCCGCATTGCGAGTAGCCGCACGTGCGGCAGGTCATGCAGCCTTCCACGAACTCCAGGATGCCGCCGCATTCGGGGCACTCGGGCGAGAAGTCCAGGGGGTTCTTCTCACCGGTGCCGGCGTGGGCTTCGGGCGCTTGCGGCGAGTGGGGCGACTGGATGCCCAGGTAGTGCTCCAGGGCGCGGCCGATGGCGTCGGAGCAGGAGAAGGCCACATTCCCATTGTGCCACACGGGGAACGGGCAGCGGATGCCCTTCAGTTGCTTGATGATGGCTTTCGGCTCAATGCCCGAGCGCAGGCTCAGAGAGATGAGCCGCCCGATGGCCTCGGACTGGGAGGCCGTACACCCGCCCGATTTGCCCATCTGCAAGAAGACCTCGCACAGGCCCTTGTCGTCCTCGTTGATGGTGATGTACAGGGTGCGGTTGCAGCCCAGCGCGACCTTCTCGGTGATGCCGTGGGTAACGACGGGGCGCGTGCGCGGAACCCGAACCGACGGTTCGGAGGGCGCGTCCTTGGACTGGGCGGGCTTGTCGCCGCGGCCTTTGGTCAGGACTTGGGTGCTTCGGCTCCCGTCGCGGTAAACGGTGATGCCCTTGCACCCCAGTTCGTAGGCCATCAGGTAGGCTTTGCGCACGTCTTCCACGGTGGCGTCGTGGGGGAAGTTGATGGTCTTGGACACGGCGTTGTCGGTGTAGCGCTGGAAGGCGGCCTGGATGCGGACATGCCATTCGGGGCTGATGTCGTGGGCGGTGGGGAAGATGCGCTGGACATCTTCGGGCACGCTATCCAGGCCACGGACGCCCCCGCGCTGGGCGATGGCTTCCATGAGTTCGGCCGAGTAGAACCCGCGCTCGTGGGCGATCCGCTCAAACAGCGGGTTGGCTTCGGGGAGGGCGGTGTTGTCCAGGACGTTGCGCGTGTACACGAGGGCGAACAGCGGCTCAATCCCGCTGGAGCACCCCGCGATGATGCTGATGCTGCCGGTGGGGGCGATGGTGGTAACGGTGGCGTTGCGCACGGGCGGCGCGCCCGGGCGGTCCAGGCGACTGCCCTTGAAACTGGGGAACGCGCCGCGCTCTTTGGCGAGGGCCGCCGACGCTTCCCAGGCCGTTTCCTGGATGGTGCGCATGACGGCCTCGGCGGTCTCCACGGCCTGCTCCGAGTCGTAGGGGATGCCCAACTGGATGAGCATCTCGGCGAAGCCCATGACGCCCAGGCCGACCTTGCGGTTGGCCTTGGTCATGTCCTCAATTTGGGGCAGGGGGTAGCGGTTCATGTCAATCACGTCGTCCAGGAAGCGAATGGCGACCTTGACCGCCTGGCGCAGTTTCGCCCAGTCCACCGAACCGTTGGCAACCATGTGGGCCAGGTTGATTGAGCCGAGATTGCAGGACTCGTAGGGGAGGAGCGGCTGTTCCCCGCAGTTGTGCACGACGAGCCCGTTCGCGTCAAAGGCATTGATGCCCGGGATGCGAACATCGTACACCGTTTCCGCGCCGTCTGCGACGATCTCCGCTATCGTAACAACAAAGCGTTCGCGGTTGATTTCCCGCTGGTATGCGTCTAGGAGTTGTGCCAATTTGCGGGCTTTGTCAGTATCGCTGAACCCAACGCGCTCGTAGAAATAGCGCAAGTTGTCGTTGGCGATCACCAATTCATGTTGGGCTTTGGTCAGGTACTCCTGTGTTCCGCCCTTCCCGTCGGGCATCTCCCGCGAGGTTTCTTGGCGGCGGTTCTGATAAATCGTAGATGCGATGCCGAGACGTAGCAGCATCCGTTGGACAGCGCGCAGCATCTCCAAATCGCTCTGCGCCAGGCGCACGCTGCCCCCCTTTTCCTGACTGCCCTGAACCGAACCATCGGAGTCAAACAAGCCGCGGAGCAGGCCGCGATAGAAGTCTGCCGAGGCTTGCTCCATCTGCGGTGTGATGGCTTTGCCATTCCCTAGCCCCAGTTCGTCTGCCAATTGGCGCAAGGCGGTGAGCGTCAGGCGATATTCGCCACGGCCGCGGACAGCGGTCCAGCCCGCGAAATCGGCACGGTGCGGAAGTTTTTGGGCGTAGCGATAGACCTCGTCGCGCACCGCTTTTGCGCCCTCGGTCTCGCCCCAGGAGGAGAGGGTAATTCGGCCTTGTTTCGTCGTCCCATCGCCCAGGTAGAACCCCATCAAGTAGCCTTCCTCTTCGGTGTGCGGGCCTTCCCACCCCAGGAGGCTGCGATGGTTGTGGATAACGATTTTGTCGCCCGGGCGCAGGTGTTGCACCTCGGTCCACTCCGTTTCCAACCGGTAGCGCGTGAGAGAGGTAACTCTCATGAGAGGATGTTCCGCGGTCAATCGCAATGAGAACCCCTCCAGCGTGGTGAGGCGATATACCGGTTTGGTCCCCGTGCTGAAAAAGCCCTCGCTGGGCCATTCGGCGCCGTTCACGATCGCAGTGAAAGGACGTCCGACCAGGTCCTTCACCTGGCGTGCCCCGTCAGCGGTCATGATCCAGGTATCGCCGGTGATGCACGGATTGGTGCTCTCAATCTCGCCGAGGTGGGGGGTGGGGTTCGCCTCGTTGATGCGGTCCAGGAAGATGACGCCCGGCTCCCCGTTCTTCCAGGCCATCTGGGTGATGAGGTCAAACACCTCGCGGGCCTTCAGCCGACCCGTCTCCTGGCGGTTGCGCGGGTTGATGAGCGGGTAGTCGGCGTCGTCGGCCAGGGCCTGCATGAACTCGCGGGTGATGCCGACCGACAGGTTGAAGTTGGGCAGGATTCCATCCTTGTCCTTGGCGGTGATGAACTCCAGGATGTCGGGGTGGTCCACGCGCAGGATGGCCATGTTGGCGCCGCGACGGGTGCCGCCCTGCTTGATGGCCTCGGTGGCGGCGTCGAAGACCTTCATGAACGACACGGGGCCGCTGGACACGCCTTTGGTGGACTGCACCACGTCGTTCTTGGGGCGCAGGCGGGAGAAGGAGAATCCCGTGCCGCCGCCGCTCTGGTGGATCAGGGCGGTGTTCTTGATGCCCTCAAAGATGCTGATCATGGAGTCCTCAATGGGCAGGACGAAACACGCCGACAGTTGCTGGAGCCTGCGCCCCGCGTTCATGAGGGTGGGGGAGTTGGGCAGGAAGTCCAGCGAGACCATGAGTTCGTGGAAGGCTTTGGCCCAGAACTCCACTTGGTCCTCGGGGCCGTAGAGCCGCTCGGCCTGGGCGACGTTGGACGCCACGCGCCAGAACATGTCGGCGGGCGTTTCCACGGGGTTGCCGTGTTCGTCCTTGCGCAGGTACCTTTTCTTCAGCACGGTCAAGGCATTCGCAGTGAGCGTGGGTTCCAGGGTAATCATGGGGTCTTCTCCTAGTGCCGAGACGCGGGTTCCTGATCACCGGACTTCAGAAGTTTCTCAACCTCTTGCTTGAGGGCCTCCAGGTCATCCATTCGGAGGTACACCGAGGCGAAGCGGATGTAGGCGACCTTGTCAATCTGGCGGAGGTGCTCCAGCACCATCTGGCCGATCTTTTCGGACGAGATTTCCTTGGCGCGGGAGTCGCGAATCTGGTTTTCCACGGCGGTAACGATGGCGTCAATCTGCTCGGCGCTGACGGGGCGCTTGGCGCAGGCTTTGCGGATGCCCGTCAGCAGTTTGGTGCGATCAAACTCCTCGCGGCGGCCATCGTTCTTGACCACGAGGGGCGTGCTGGACGCGGGATACTCGTAGGTGGTGAAACGCTGGCCGCACTTGGGGCACTGGCGGCGGCGTCGCACGCCGTTGGTGATCATTCGCGTATCCACCACCTGGGTGTTCGGCTCTCCACAGTTAGGGCACTGCACGGTTTCCTCCTTGGCTGTCGCCGGTGGATCAGGCGACAATGCTCCCCCGCACCGAAGCGATGGCGACACCATACCGTATGTAGGGTGGGGTGTGCGGCTTAGGCACTATGTGTCGTGGAGCAGTCCCAGTGTACCACAAATGCGCCGAGAATGCAAGTCTTTTTTGTTTGAAATGTTCGCGCAACACAAGATTTAAGGTTAGGGGCCGAGGTCATGGCTGGGTCCGAGCAGGCCCCTGGAAACCGCCCGCCCGTTACCGGGCGATGGCGACGCGGGTAACGAGCGGGCTCCTCTCGGGAGACGCGAGGCAGGCTATGACGATGGAGAGCCACGCGAAACGCGCGGGCCGCCGGGCCAGGCGCTTTGCGGCGCGCTCCGGCCGAATGGTTGTGGCGTAGCGCCAGGGCGCGCCGCAAGTCTCAGTTCTGTTTGGGCCCTTTGTTTACGGCGTTGCGAATGAACGCGGGGACTTCAATGTCCTCCGTGTTGATGATGCGCACCGGGAATTCGCGGATCTTGCCGTCGGTGCCGGTGGCCGCGGCAGCGCGGGCCTGGGGGATGGCGGCGGGCTTTTGCAGGATCTTGCCCTTGGCGTCAAACCCCGTGGCGATGACGGTGATCTGCACCTCGTCGCTCATGCTCTCGTTGATGACGGCGCCGAAGATGATGTTGGCTTCGGGGTCGGCGGTGGCCTTGATGATGTTGGCGGCGGCGTCCACTTCGCTGAGGGTGAGGTCGCGGCCCGCGGTGATGTTGAACAGCACGCCGCGCGCGCCCTCAATGGTGATGTCCAGCAGCGGGCTGGCGATGGCGGCTTTGGCGGCGTCCACGGCGCGGTTCTCGCCCTTGCCCCGCCCCACGGCCATGAGCGCCGAGCCGCCTTCCTGCATGACGGCGCGGACGTCGGCGAAGTCCACGTTGATCATCCCAGGCACCGTTACGACTTCCGAGATGCCCTGGATGCCCTGGCGCAGCGCGTCATCGGCGACGCGGAAGGCCTCGGTAACGGGCGCCTTCTTGTCCACGATCTCCAGGAGCCGATCGTTGGGGATGACGATGAGCGTGTTCACGTGCTCGCGGAGGCGTTCCAGGCCCTCCTCGGCGGTTCGGCGCTTGCGCTGGCCCTCAAACCCGAAGGGCTTGGTTACCACGCCGATGGTGAGCGCGCCGGTCTCCTTGGCGATTTGGCTGATGATGGGCGCGGCGCCCGTGCCGGTGCCGCCGCCCATGCCCGCGGTGATGAAGACCATGTCGGAACCGTTGATGGCCTCGTAGAGGTCATCGCTGCTTTCCTCGGCGGCCTTCTGGCCGATGGCGGGGTCGCCACCAGCGCCCAATCCGCGGGTCAGTTTCTCGCCAATGGAGATGCGCTTGGGGGCTTTGGAGAGCATGAGCGCCTGGACGTCGGTGTTGACGGCGATGAACTCCACGCCGCTCAGCCCGGCCTCAATCATGCGGTTGACGGCATTGCAGCCGGCACCGCCCACCCCGATGACTTTGATTCTGGCGAAATTCTCGGGCTCTACCAGGTCTACCATAGCGTTCTACTCCTTTCGCGAATGATGGTTCTTCCCTCTCTACGACGTTGTGCCTAACTCGGCAGGATATTTGTAAACCAACGCTTGATCCTGCTGGGCCAATCGCTCTCTTCGGGGGGCGGCGCGGACATGTCGCCCAGGCCCCACCGTAACAGGCCGACGCTTGTAGCGTGGGCCGGGTTGGCGATGGTGTCGGTCAGCCCTTCCAGGTCGGTGGGTATGCCGATGCGGACGGGCATTTGCAACACTTCGCGCGCCACTTCCTTGATTCCCGGCAGTTGCGCCGTCCCCCCGCACAGGACGGCCCCCGCCGACAGGAGGATGTCGTAGCCGGAGTGCTTGATCTCCTTGAGCACCAGGGCGAAGATTTCCTCCACGCGGGCCTGGATGATCTCGGCGAGGAAGCGGCGCGACGCGATCTGGGGCATTTCGTCCCCGAACGACGTTACGTCCACGGTCTCGTCGGGGCGCACCTTGTCGGGGATCGCGTGCCCGTGGGCGATCTTGATGCGCTCGGCGACCTCAAAGGGAGCCTTGAGGCCGTAGCAGATGTCGTTGGTAATGTTCACGCCGCCGACGGCGATGACGGAGGTGTGCAGCGCGCACCCGTCGGCGAAGACGGCGATCTTGGTGGTGCCGCCGCCGATGTCCACAAGGATGACGCCGGCCTCGCGTTCGCTCTGGCGCAGCACGGCCTGGGCGGCGGCGATGGGTTCGGGCACAGGCCCCAGCGGCTCCACCTTGGCGGCGAGGACGCAGTCGCGCAGGTTCTGGATGGCCGCCTCGGACGCGGTGATGACGTGCGCCTCCACCTCCAGGCGGTGCCCGTGCATCCCCAGCGGGTCGGTGATGCCGTCGTGGCCGTCAATGGAGTAGCCGCGCGGCAGGGCGTGGATGACCTCCTGGTTGTGGGGAATGGCGATGGCCCGCGCGCCTTGCAGGGCGCGGTCAATGTCCTCCTGGGTAACGCCGCGCTCGGGGCGCGTGATGGCGGCCACCCCGCGGCTGTTGAGCGACGTGATGTGGGTGCCCCCCACGCTGACGTAGGCGGCATCCACGGGGACGCCCGACACGCGCACGGCTTGCTCCACCGAGGCGGCGATGGCCTCGGCGGCCTCGGCGACGTTGACGACGACACCTTTGCGCATCCCGCGGGCTGCCTGCTCGCCCACGCCGATGATGCGGAGCATGGGGCCTTCGCCCGAAGCCTCGGCGATCAGGGTGCACACTTTTGTCGTTCCGATGTCTATCCCTGCCACGAGTTGGTCCACCTGGTTCCTCCTGTCGCTCAGCGCGGCGGCGAGCATCACGTCGCGCGGCGCGGGCTCCGCCTGAACCGCGCCAGCAGATGCCGCCTGATCAAGGCCAGGTTGTTGAAAAGCCTGACGCCAAAGGCGAAAATGGCCGCGTAGTACAGTTCCACCCCTAGCCGGTCGCCCAGGAACGTGAGAACGGCGGCCAGGAGCGTGTTGCCGAAAAACCCCGTGATGAAGATGGCATTGTCATAGTCGCCGGACAGGTTGGCCTTGACAGCGCCCAGCACCGAATCCAGCGCGGCCAGAATCGCCACCGCGGTGTAGCGGGCGTACTCGGCCGGTATAGAAATGGATACCACCGATCCGATGATAAGTCCGATCAGGAGACCGATGAGCGGTAACCACATAGCCTCGTCTCCTCCCCGCGCCTAGCGCCTGTACGCGGGCGCGTCGGGCGCGCGCAAGTCCAGGTACACGGGGCGGATGCCCCGCTGCGCGAAATGCTCCACAAGCGCGTTCAACCGCGCGATCTTGAGTTCGGCCTGGCTATCGTCGCCCAGGTGCACGGGCCAGCCATCGGGCATGATGAGCGAGATGCCCTTGTCCTCGGCGTACTGGAACCTGACGGCCTGCGGCACGAGTTCATGGTAGCGCAGGGCTGCCCGAATGGCCGCCGCGCTCACGTCGTGGCCCTGCTGTAGCGGGGCCGGCACCATGCTGTTGATGCGCAATGTGTCGGGAGGGAGGTCGCCCTGCGCCTGGGTGAGCACGTGGCCCGTCTCGTCCACCCACCACGCCGCGCCCGCCTGCACCCACGCCGCCCGCACCGTCCTTTCCGTGACGGTGATGGTCAGGCGGTTCGGGATGCGCAGGGTTACCCTGGCGTCCTTGACCTCGGGGAGCGCCTTCAGGGCCTTGGCCGCGCGGCCCGTGTTCACAAAGAAGACGCTGTACCCGTCGGGGATTCCCGCTGCCTGCCACACGGCTTCGGGGGTGAGCAGGTGCAGGCCCACGTAGCGCGTCTCGTCGCTGTACACGAAGAAGGCGACCGACTGGGAGAAGGCGAGCGCGGCGACGGCGGCGACGAGCACCAGCGCCAGGCCCGCCATCCGCGCCGGCGCCGCGGCGGGCTGACGGCGCGCAGCCGCACGCACGCCCATTCGCGGCGCGGCGTGCGCCTGGGCAAAGGTGTGCCCTCTGCGTTTCGTTACCCTACGCCGTCGTTCCATCCAAGCCATGGCCATTTATTCCCTCGCCTTCGGGGTGTACGAAGTTCGGGTCTTGCGTTTCTCCTCGTGTCGCTCCAGAGCCAGTTCTATCAGGCGGTCAATCAGCGCCGAATAGGGCAGGCCGCTGGCCTCCCAGAGTTTCGGGTACATGCTGATGGCGGTGAAGCCAGGGATGGTGTTGACCTCGTTGACATAAACATCCAGCGTTTCGCGATCCAGCAGGAAGTCCACTCGGGCCATGCCCGCGCAGTCCACCGCCAGAAAAGCCTGGATGGCCAGTTGGCGAATGCGCTGGGCCAGCGATTCGGGCAGCGGCGCGGGAATCACCAGTTCCGAGCGGTCGTCTATGTACTTGGCGTTATAGTCGTAGAACTCGTTGCAGGGGATGATTTCCCCCAGCACCGAGGCCTCGGGCTCGTCGTTTCCGAGAACGCTGCACTCAATCTCCCTGGCGTTGATGCCTTCCTCCACCACGATTTTTCGGTCGTAGGACGCGGCAAGGTGCAGGGCAGGGGCCAACTCGGCGCGGTTGTGCACCTTGGAGACGCCCACGCTGGACCCCAGATTGGCCGGCTTCACGAAGCAGGGATAGCCGAGTTCCTGCTCAATCTGGTCTTCAATCCGTTTCTGGCTCCTCTCCAGTTCTCGCCGCTTGTACACGCGGTATCGCACGATGGGCAGGCCGTGAGCCTTGAAGACATCCTTCATCACGGCCTTGTCCATGCCCAGGGCCGACCCCAGCACGCCCGCCCCGACGTAGGGAATGTCGGCCAGTTCCAGCAGGCCCTGGACCGTGCCGTCTTCGCCATAGGGGCCGTGCAGCACCGGAAAGACGACGTCCAGTTCAATGGGAGCCGCGCGCTCCACGGCCTGCATGGCCTCGCGCGAGACCAGGCCGCGCTGGGTGGGGTCGCCGAGCAGCGCCGTATGGTGCGCGTCGCCCGCCGGCAAGCCTTTCAGCGCCGCGACAGGATCCCCGCCCGCGATCCACCGTCCCTCTTTTGTGATGCCTATCGGGATGATCTCGTATTTCTCCTTGTCCATGGCGGCCATGACCGACTGGGCGGATACCAGCGAGACCTCGTGCTCGCCGGAGCGCCCGCCGAGGATGACGCCAACTCGGATTTTCCGTTTTCCTCCCGTTGCTCCTGAAGGCATTCTCTACTTCTCCGCTTGCAAGGTTCGGGCCAGTTTGCGGCGCAGGTGGGCGAGGGCGCGGTCGCCCACAATCCACTCGTCGCCCGCGCCCAGGGTGATGATGATGGCGTCAGGCTCCGCGTGTTCCGCCAACAGCGCGGCCGCCTCGTCCAGGCTGCCCGCGTAGCGCGCGTCGGGGTGGGGCATCTGTTTGGCCAGCAGGTCGGGGCGCACCGTTGGGTCGTGCGGCTCGCGGGCCGGATAGACCGGCAGGACGACGACGTGGTCGGCCTCGCCGAAGCAGGCGGCAAAGTCCCGCCAGAGCGTCTTGAGGCGGCTGTAGGTGTGGGGCTGGAACACCGCCCAGAGCGGGCGCGGGCCGTATTTCTCCCGCACCGCCCGAAGGGTAGCCGCAATCTGGGTTGGGTGGTGGGCGTAGTCGTCCAGCACCACGATGCCCTGCACCGCGCCGCGCTCCTCCATGCGTCGGCGGGTGCCGCGGAAACGGGCCAGGGACTCGGCGGCAGAGGCCAGGGGCACGCCCAGCCACGCGGCCGCCGCCAGCGCCGCGACGCTGTTGCTCACGTTGTGGCGGCCGGGCAAAGCCACGCGGGCGCGAACGTCCGGGCGGCCCTCGCGCACGAGGGTGAATTCCGTGCCGCCATCGGCCTGCGGGGTCAGGTCGCGGGCGCTCCACGTGGCGTCGGGGTCAAGGCCGAAGGTCTGGACGGCGCAGCCGGCAATGGACGCGGCTTCCTGGGCCAGGCTGGCGACGGCCGGGTCGTGGGCCCACGCAAGGATGAGGCCGTCGGGGACGGTGCGGGCCGCGAATTCCAGGAACGCCTGGCGCAGGTCGTCCTCGTCGCGGAAGCAGTCGGGATGATCCATCTCCACGTTGGTGATGACGGACAGGTGGGGCCGCAACGCCAGGAAGGTGCGGTCGTACTCGTCGGCTTCCAGCACGAAGTGCGGGCCGCGGCCCACGCGGGCGTTGTCGCCGAAGTTCTCCACCACGCCGCCGATGATGAACGAGGGGTCAAGGCCGGCCTCGCTCAGCAGAAACGCGATCAGTCCGGCAGTGGTGGTTTTGCCGTGGCTGCCCGCGGCGGCGACGCCGACTTTGCCGGCGAGGAGCGCCGCCAGCACAGGCCCGCGCTTGACGACGGGGATTCCCTGCCGGGCGGCCTCTTGCCATTCGGCGTTGGAGGGCGCGATGGCCGAGGAGACGATGACCAGGTCAGCCCCGCGGACGTTGTCGGGCGCGTGGCCGAGGTAGATGCGCGCGCCGCGCCGGGCCAGGGCCTCCGTCTGGGCGTTGGCCTGGAGGTCCGAGCCGGACACCTCCAGGCCGCGCGCCAGCAGGACGGCGGCAATGGCGCTCAGGCCTGCCCCGCCAATGCCCACCAGGTGCACGCGGCGCACCGCTGCCAGATTCACCGTGCCGTTGTTGCGTTCGGCATTAGGCTGTTTGCTTGCGTTCACTACCTGATCACCCGCATGAAAATGAGAAATGCCGCCAGCGCAAGAAACCCGTAGGGCGGGATCAGGGCCTCGGGAAGCAGCGTTACCATCACCGTCGCCACGGGCGACAGGGGCTGCTGGAAGAGGCCGAACAGCGCAATCGGATAATCCAGTTTGTGCATGTAGTACCACAGGCTGCCGATGACCAGGTAGCCGTTCCACAGGCCGATGATGAGGTTGAGGGCGATGCCGAACGGGCCCGGCACCGGGCGGCCCTCAAATGTAAGGGTTTCGCCCTGGTAAGAGATGAACGTAACCAGGATGATGACCGCCGAGTACACGCCGTACCGCACCAGGTTCGCCTGCACGCTGTCCGGCGGCGAAATCCTCACCAGCGCGATCAATATGTCCAGCGCCTGCGTGATCTGCTTGGCGAAGAACGTCAGCAGGAACAGCAGGAAGGCCAGCACGGTGGTAACGCCGACCTCCCGCAGGAAGCCGCGCACCAGGCCGATGAGGCCGAACATCACGATGAGCGAACCCCACAAAACTTCAATAGGCCCCACGACGTTTCTCCCTCTCTACGGGTCGTTGAGACCGTCAGGCTTGCTTCTTCTTCGGCGGCGATGACTGCCTGATGCCCAGGCCGATGAGAACGATGATGAACACGATGACGGCGGCTGCCGTGTTGCCTGGGCTGAAGTGCGATTGCGCCTTCAACCCCGAGACCACGAACACCGTCTCCGGCTCCACGAAAATCCGCGGAAAGACGAATCTGCCGATCAGGTAGCCGTTCACTCCCCCCACAATTGTGCCGAGGAATCGGCTGGCGATTCCCTTGGGCGGCTTCACCAGCGTCCTGGCGATGACGATGCTGGCCAGGAATATCAGGCCGAATACGATCAGGTCGCTCGTCTTCCCTGACGGCAACGCCGCCGCGGATGGCGCAGCGCCCGCCTTCGTCAGGCCGAGCGCCTTCTGCCCAAGCGCGACGACGGTGGGCACGTAGCGCGCACCCGTGGGCGCCACCAGCGACCCGAGGATGACGCCGCCGAGCACCACCATCTCCCGGGCGATGCCCCGGCGAAGGCCGAGCACCGCGCATACGGCGATCAGGATGTTGAGCAAGAGCGCCTGATCCAGGTTTACGCGCACGCTAAACCCCCTTGCCGGCGGGCAGCGCCCGCAAAGCCCGCGCAAGCGCATGTGCCGCGTCGGGCCGGGCCAGGCGACGGGCGTTCTCGCGCATGGCTTCGCGGCGGGCGTCATCCGCCAGCAGGCTACGAACGGCGGGCAGCAGGTCCGCGCCCACACGGTCATTCTCAATCACGATGGCCGCGCCGTGATCGGCCAGGTAGCGCGCGTTGACCATCTGGTGCCGCCCCGCATACGGGTAGGGGACCAGGATGGACGGCACGCCCGCGGCGGGGAATTCGCCCAGCACCGACGCGCCCGCGCGCGAGACCACCAGGTCGGCGGCCACCACCGCGGCGGGCAGGTCGTGCAGGTAGGCGAACAGGCGATAGCGTGCCTGTTTGTCGGCGGGCAGCGACGCGCGCCTGGCCGACAGCGCAGGGTAGTCGCCCTCGCCGCAAACGTGCACCAGTTGCGCCAACTCCAGAATCTCCTCCAGCGCGCCCTCCACGGCCTTGTTGAGCGCGCTCGCGCCGCGGCTTCCGCCGAAGACGAGCACGACCTTGTCGTCGGAAAGCGACAGCGCCCGCCGCGCCGCAGCCCGATCCAGCGCCAGGAACTCTTCCCGCACCGGGTAGCCGGTAACGATGACCTTGGCGGCGCGGAAGTGGCGGGCGGCCTCCTGCGCCGTTACGGCCACGCGCGTGGCGATGCGCGCCAGGGCCCTGACTGCCAGCCCCGGCTCCATGTCCGGCAGGTAGATGAGGCTGGGGATGCGCAGCAGCCAGCCTGCCACCACAACCGGCACTGAAACGTATCCTCCCGTGGCAAAGATGGCGCCCGGGCCCAGGCGGCGGAGCGCGCCCGCAGCCCGGTAGGTGCCACGGACGAGGTTCGCCACGTTCACCACGAGGCGCACGGGGCCGGCCCCGCGCACCGGCGCAGCCGGAACGGCCACGAACGGCAATCCGGCCCGTTCGGCCAGCGTCTGCTCTATGCTGTTGCCGCGGCCCATGTACCAGACCTCATCACCGTGCCCGCTGGCGCGTAGCGCCTGGGCGACGGCGAGTGCTGGATACACGTGGCCGCCGGTACCTCCCCCCGTAAGCATAAGCCGCACTGGATTTCGTCTCCTTGCGCTGTGTGTCGCCGGAGATGCTGAGCAGAATCCCTGCACCCATGAGGCACGCCAACAGAGACGCGCCGCCGTAACTGACAAAAGGCAGCGTGAGGCCGGTGATGGGCAGCACGCCCACGCTCACGCCGATATGGATGAGCGCCTGCAGAAGAATCCACACGCCGATGCCCGCCGCGGCGAGCATGCCGAGTTCGGACTGCGCATGCTGGGCGATTCGCGTCGCGCGATAGCCGAAGTATAGGAAGGCGGCCAGCAGCACCAGCGCGACAAAAACGCCAAACCCGTAGGTGATGAAGGCGAAGATGAAATCCATGTGGGCGCCGCGCACCAGTTCGGCTTGCTGCTGGAGTTTCTCCACCCCGTGCCCGAACATGCCTGCCGAGCGGGTCAGGGTCTCCAGGAACCGATTCTGGATCGCCGCGCTGCTTTCGCCCCCGCGCACCAAGCCGAGGATGCGCTCGCGCTGGTAGGGGACGAGCATGGCGATGACAAGCGTCAGGACGCCGCCACCCGCGATGACTGCCAGCACCTGCCGCGTCGCGGCTCCAGCCAGGTAGAGCATGGTAACCGAGACCAGAGCCAGGATAATGGCGTTGGACAGGTTGGGCTGCAACAAGATGAGAGCCAGATAGATGCCCACCAGGATGAGGAAGGGGATGAGAGCCGCGTCTATGTCGTTGAGTTTGTCGCGCTTGGACGAGAGCCATCGCGCCAGGTAGAGAATGAGGATGGGCTTGGCGATCTCGCTGGGCTGCACGGAAAAGCCAAACAGTTCCAGTCGGCGATAGGCACCGTAGTCGGATTTGCCGAAGAAGAAGACGGCGATCAGCAAGAGCAGAACGGCGATCGCGAGCGCGGGAACCACCCGCGCCAGTCGGCGATAGCCGATCACGTACACCGCGACGGCAACGATGAGTCCGAGGATGAGCCATTTCAACTGGCCCACGACAAACCGTAGAGGCTCCTGCCCATCGGTCCAGAGCATGGCGTCGGCAACGGAGGTCGCCCACACCGCCGTCAGGCCGAACAGGACCAGCGCCGCCGTCGTGATGAGCAGCGGGACGTCCATTTTGTTCTTGCGGATGCGCGTAGCCATGGCCGTGTTACTCCTGATCGGGATCGGCTGCCTGCGATTGCAGGCCGCGCACCAATTCTTTGAACCGCTGTCCGCGCTCGGCGAAGTCGCGGAAGGCATCAAAACTCGTGCCGCCAGGGGCCAGAAGCACCACATCGCCTGGCTGCGACAGGTCGGCGGCCAGCGGGACGGCCTCCTCCAGCCGCCGCACGACGTGGACGGCGCGGAGCGTGGTCGGCCCCTCCGCGCGCTGCACGGCTTCGGACACGGCTCGCTCTATCAGGCCCGCCGCCTCGCCGAACAGAATCAGGTGTCGCACGCGCCGCACGGTGAGGTCGGCCATCTCCTCCCAGGGCAGGTGCTTGTCGCGCCCGCCGGCCAGCAGGATGATGGGTTCCGTGAACGAGCGCAGGGCGGCAACCGTGCGTTCGGGCGTGGTGGCGATGGAATCGTCGTAGAAGTGCGCGCCGCGGACGGTGGCGACAAACTCCAGCCGATGCTCTACGCCGCGGAACGTGGCGCAGACGTGCGCGATGGCTTCGGCCGGCGCGCCCGCCAGTCGCGCCAGGAGCGACGCCGCCAGCGCGTTCTCCAGATTGTGCTCGCCGCGCAGGCGCAGGTCCCCGCGCGCGCAGATGCGCTCCGGCGCGCCGTCCAGGCGAATGGTCAGCGCGTCGCCGTCCAGGTAACTGCCGGCGGGCACGCGCTCCTTGCGGCTGAAGAAGAAGGCGCGCCCGTGGCAATCGCCCGCCAGGTCCCGCGTTACGGCGTTGTCGTAGCCCAGAACGGCGATGTCGCCCGCCGCTTGGTGCGCCAGAATCTCGCGCTTGGCCGCGATGTACGAGGCCATGTCGGGGTGGCGGTCCAAGTGGTTGGGCGTGATGTTCAGGATGGCGGCGATGTGGGGACTCGCGCCCAGCATCTCCAGTTGGAAACTGGACAGTTCCATGACGACTTTGTCGGTGGGCCGGATTTCGCGCAGGTGGCCGATGAGCGGCCGCCCGATGTTGCCGCCGACGAAGGTGCGGAACCCCGCTTGCTTCAGCATCTCGCCGGTCATGGCGGTGGTGGTCGTCTTGCCGCTGCTGCCGGTGATGCCAATGATGGGGGCGGGGCACAGGCGGAAGAAGAGTCGCGTCTCGCTGCTCAAGGGGATGCCCCTGCGGACGGCCTCGCGCAGGATGGGAATCTCCAGCGGGACGCCTGGACTCACGAAGACCACGTCGGTGTCCAGGATGGACTCGGGGTGGCCGCCCAGGCGCAGGTCAACGGGCAGGTCGCGGATGGTGTCCAGATGGGCGGCGAGGGCTTCCTCGGTCCGGATGTCGCTCAGGATGACGCGCGCGCCCTGCTCGCACAGGAAGCGCGTCAGAGCCGTGCCCTCGCGGGCCGCCCCGATGACCGTTACTGTTCGGTTACGGAAGTCTGTCTCGTCTGAATACATGGCCCTAGATCAACGCAAGCGCTACGCCAAGCATGGCGGCCAACATGGCAATAAACCAGAACCGGAGGGTTACTTGCACCTCCGACCAGCCCTTGAGTTCAAAGTGGTGGTGGATGGGCGCCATCTTGAAGATGCGCTTCCCCTTGGTGAGTTTGAAGTACACCACCTGCAGGATGTCGGACAGCGCCTCGGCCACGAAGATGATGCCCACGACGGGCAGCAGGAGCCACTGGCCGGTCATCAGGGCGACGGTTCCCAGCGTGGCGCCCAGGGCCAGGGAGCCGGTGTCGCCCATGAAGAGCATGGCCGGATGAGCGTTGTACCAGAGGAATGCCAGCGTGGCCCCCACAACCGTGAAGCAGAAGTTGACCAGGTAAACCTGCCCCTGAAGGTAGGCGATGATTCCGTAGGCGGTGAAGGCGATGGCCACCGTGCCGCCCGCCAGCCCGTCCAGGCCGTCGGTCAGGTTGACGGCGTTGGTGCTGCCCACGATGATGAAGACGGCGACGGGCAGGTACCAGAGGCCGATGTCTATCTTGTAGGGGATGGTGGGGATGGCGACGCTGCGCAGGCCCAGCGCGAAATGGAGGCCCAGCGCCGCGACTAGGGCGATGAGCACCTGCCACAGGAACTTGTAGCGCGCCAGAAGGCCGGTGCCGCGCGTGCCGCGAACGCCGGCCAGGTCGTCAACAGCGCCCAGGATGCCGTAGGCCAGCATGACGCCCATGGGCAGGAGGATGGACCGCCCGATGAGGTCCAGCCCCCGCAGGTTGGGCAGGTTGAGGGCGGCGGTGATGAGGAGCACGGGGATAATCATCATCAAGCCGCCCATGGTGGGCGTGCCCATCTTGACCATGTGGCTGGATGGGCCGTCCACGCGGATCTGCTTGCCGATGCGGTACTTCTTGAGCAGCCTGATGAGAGGCCCGCCCCAGAAAACCGCCAGCAAGAAGGATATGGTTCCCAACGTCAGTGAACTGGCCAATGTATCACCTCTCGGCCCTCAGGGCCTTCACGATGTCTTCCATGTGCATGCCGCGAGATCCCTTGACTAGGACAATGTCTCCTTCTTGAATCCAATCGGACAGGACGCGGATGGCCTCTTCGTTGGACTCCACGATGACCACGTCCTGCGGCGACATGCCGCACGCCAGCGCCTCTTCGCCGATGATGCGCCCTCGCTTGCCAACGGCGATGAGGCGGGACACGACCTCAATGGCCCTTCGCGCGACCTTGCGGTGTCCCTCTTCTTCCAAGGCGCCCAGTTCCAGCATGTCGCCCAAAACCGCTATCCTACGTCCCTTCAGTTCTGCGAGCAAATTCAGCGCGGCGATGGTGGACTTGGGGCTTGCGTTGTAGGTGTCGTCCAGGATGAGCGCGCCGCGGATGGCGGGCGTGGCGATGAGCCGCAGTTGCGCCGACACGTCCATAAGCCCTGCCATGATCTCCTGCCACGAGAGGCCCTCGTTCAAGGCCACGGCGGCGGCGGCCAGGGCCGTGTGGACCGAGTGCGTGCCCAGCAGAGCCGCGCGGGCGTGGATGGTGTCGCCGCGGTAGTGCAGGCGGAAACGGATGCCTTCCAGGCCGCGGCTCTCTACGTCGGAGGCGTAGAGGTCGCAGTCGGGCGTGAGGCCGTAGGTGAAGACCCTGGCGCGGGTCAGGGCGGCCATGCTCCGCACGCGCGGGTCGTCGCCGTTGAGGATGGCGACGCCATCGGCGGGCAGCGCCTGCACCAGTTCCGACTTGGCCTGCGCGATGCGCTCAATGGACCCCAGCCGCTCCAGGTGGACAGGCTCCACGTTGGTAACGATGCCGAGGGCGGGCATGGCGATTTCGGCCAGGCGCGCGATTTCGCCCAGGGCGTACATGCCCATCTCCAAGACGGCGTATTCGGTCTTGGGCGTAACTTTCAGCAGGGTCAGGGGCAGGCCGATTTCGTTGTTCAGATTGCCCTCGTTCCGCAGCGTTACGTAGCGGCGAGAAAGGACCGCCGCGGTGAGTTCTTTCGTAACGGTCTTGCCCACGCTTCCTGTAACGCCCACAACGCGCACTCGCATGCGCCTGCGCCAGTGGGCGGCCACTTCCTGCAGCGTCCAGAGGGTGTCGGGCACGACGATGGCGACGGGCGGGGTGATGCGGTCGTGCGCGGTGTCGCGGGTCCAGACCTGGGCCGCCGCTGTCGGGGCGCGCGACACGAGGACGGCCACCGCGCCTTTGGCGATGGCGTCGCCTGCGAAGTCCGAACCGTCGGCGGACTCGCCCTTCAGCCCGACGAACAGGCAGTCGGGGCCGGCCTGCCGCGAGTCAATGACCACGTCTCGGACGGGGCGCTCGCTGCCGGGCGTGCCCTTCGTTTCTATGCCGGTTGCGGCCTGGATGATGTCGCCAAGGGTGAGCATACGGAATCCCTCAGTTTGCACGGTCTGGCGGGATGGCCAGATACTGGAACAGGCGCGCCGCGATCCGCTGAAAGACCGGCGCTGCGGCTCCCTCGCCGGACCTCACGGTCTGGGGCCGGTCCAGTTTCACGAGAATCACCAGTTGCGGATCGCTGGCCGGGCCGTAGCCCACGAACGAAGCGATGTAGTCGTTTGGGTCGTACGCGCCGCCTATGGGAATCTCGGCGGTTCCCGTCTTGCCGGCGATGCTGTAGCCGGGAACCTTCGCCTTGACCAGGTACTCGTCCACCACGCGCACCAGGATTCGGGTGAGGGTCTCGGCGGTCTGGCTGCTGACCGTCCTGCGAATGACTCGGGGCTGGAGTTCTATCACGCGCCCGCCCACGATCTTGCGCCGAACCACCTGGGGCGACATGAGGACGCCGCCGTTGGCGATGGACGAGATCGCCGAGATCATCTGGATGGGCGTAACCGAGATGCCCTGCCCGAACGCGTTGGTGCCCAGGTCCGAGTCGGAATACTGGGGGTTGTCGTAGGGCGTCTTGACGATGCCGGGCGCTTCGCCGGCCAGGTCAATCTCGGTGAGTTGGCCGAACCCGAACCGTCGGACGTATGTGTAGAAGCGCTCTTTGCCCATGCGCTGGGTGATGGTGGCAGCAACGACGTTCAGGGAGTTGCCGAGGGCCTCCACGATGTCCACCGTGCCGTGGCCCACCTTGTCCCAGTTGTAGATTTTGCGGCCGCCGACTTCAATGACGCCGGGATCGTAGAAGAGTTCGCTGGCGGATATGGTCTGGGTGTCCAGGGCAGCGGCATAGGTGATGGGCTTGAAGATGGAGCCGGGTTCGTATATCTCGGAGACGTTGGGGTTCAGCCACGTGTTGGCCTGCGCTTTCCAGTACTCCGCCGGGGTGTACGTGGGCCGGCTGGCCATGGCCAGAATCTCGCCGGTCTTGGCGAGCATCACGATGGCCTGGCCGCTCTTGGCGCCGGTCTGCTTGATTGCGGCGTCCAGTTCTTCCTCCACGATGCGCTGCGCGTAGCGGTCAATGGTGAGGACGAGGACGGTGTCGGAGGCCTGGATGTCGTCCCAGGCGGCCGACCCCAACTTGGTCATGGGTACAGGCTCGCGGTGCAGGTCCTGCTGGTAGTACTCCTCCACGCCATAGCAACCGCCCGGGTCTGCGTTGACGAAGCCGAGGACGTGGGCGGCAAGCGATCCCTCCGGGTAGTAGCGGACAGGGTGGGGCACGGTCTTGACCACCGGGCCAAACGACTCACAGATGTTTTTGATTTCCGGCTCTATGGAGCCGCTCTGATGGGTGGCGAGCGTTACGTAGGCTCCGTTCGTCTCCAGCAGGGCGCGGACCTCATCCCGCGGCTTGTTGAGGAGGGGGGCCAGGGCGTCGGCGAGTTTGTCGCGCTTCTCCGAACTCAATCCGGCAGGGCTTGCTTCCACGTCGTATTCAAAGACATCAAAGGCCAGGAGGAACCCGTTGCGGTCGGCCAGAGCGCCGCGCGGCAGTTGGATGCTGCCGGGCGAGGCTTCGCCCTGCGGCGACGCGCCAACCTTCACGAACTGGCTCACCACGAGCGAGAGCATGAGGAAGATGGCGCACGCGCTGAACAGCACGATGAGGATGACCCATCGCTGTCGGGTGATGTCCTCTGGCGAGCGATCCATATGCCCCTTTCCCCTCGTTCCCCTGAACCCCAGAATCTTCGTCCGCACGGTTCGCGCTGCCGCGCGGTCCTTGCCGATGCCCCGAAGGGCAACTCCACCCCCTGCTCGCGCGACCTGCTCGGCGGCCAGGGGGTGCGTCCAACCAGCGACCTATGGGACTGTCAGATAATCCAGCGCCACCGGCGGGCCCAACCCTTCTTCGCGCGCGGCCTTCTCCAGAACGTCCAGGCGCAGGCGCTCGGCCAACTCCCTGGTGAGTTGGGCCTTTTCGCGCTGCAGTTCCAGGATTTGCTGCTGGAGCAGCGCGATCTGGTACTCGGCATGCGTGCGCTGGGTAGTCGTGTAGAGCGGGATGGCCGCCCAGCAGAACACCGTGAGGGCTGCGATGGCCACGAACAGCCCTTTCTCGCGGATGGCCCGCCACAAGGCACCGGCCCGCGTGGCGGGTTGGGTGCTCGGTTCCCCTTCGGTGTTCTGGCGACCGGCGCTCATTTCGTGTCCGACAGCCTTTCTGCGACGCGCAACTTGGCGCTCCTGGCCCGCGGGTTGGCGTTTACCTCGCGCGGGCCGGGCGTGATGGGCTTCTTCGTAATCGTGCGCAGGGTTGCGCGATGCCCGCAGACGCATTGCGGTATCCCCGGCGGGCAGATACAATCCCTGGATTCGTTTCTAAAGAACGTTTTGACGATGCGGTCCTCCAGCGAGTGGAAGGAGATGACCGCCAGCCGCCCCCCTGGCGCGAGGAGCCGCACCGCCTGGGGCAGCGCCGCCTCCAGGCTGTCCAACTCGCGGTTGGTTGCGATCCGCAACGCTTGAAAGGTGCGCGTGGCCGGATGGATTCGGCCGCGCCGTCCCGCCGCGCGGGCGATGACCTCGGCCAGTTGGCCGGCGGTGGCGATGGGCCGCGCCCGCACGATGGCCCGGGCGATGGGCCGCGCCTTGGGCTCCTCGCCGTAGCGCCAGATGAGGGCTGCCAGTTCGTCTTCGCCCAGCGCGTTGACCAGGTCGGCGGCGCTCACGCCTTCCGACGGGTCAAACCGCATGTCCAGGCCGCCCTCGTCGTGAAACGAGAAGCCCCTGGCACTGTCGGCAAGTTGCCACGATGAGAGTCCCAAGTCCATCACGATCCCGTTTGCGGCATCCACCCCGTGATCTCTGGCGACGTGTTCCAGGTCGCGGAAGTTGGCGTGCACCAATACGGCGCGTTCTCCAAAGTCCGCCAGCCGCTGCCTCGCCAGTTCCAGGGATCGGGCGTCGGCGTCCAGCCCCAGTAGCCTGCCGCCCGGCCCGGAGGCTTCCAGAATGGCGCGGCTGTGGCCTCCCAATCCTACCGTGCAATCCACGTACCAGCCCGATGGCCGAATCGCCAGCGCTTCTACGACTTCTTCCAGGAGTACGGGGGTGTGCGCAGGCTCATCCATACGAGGCCCTCGTGTCAGCGCCCAGCCTATATGGCGAGGCCGTGCTCGGCCAGTTTGTCGGCGATGAACTCGGCGTTTTGCTCCATGGTCTTGCGGTACTCGGCCCAGCGCTTGGGTTGCCAGATCTCAAACCGGTTGTTCATGCCGATGATGACCGCCTCGGAGTCAATCTCGGCGTAGTTGTAAAGGACAGCGGGTATCAGGATGCGCCCCTGACGGTCGGCACGCAGGTCTGCCGCGGCGGAGAAAATCAGGCGCGCGTATTCGCGGGTTGGGCGGGGGGTGGAGGGGAGCCCCATGATCTTGTCCACCAGGGACTTCCATTCGTTCATCGGGTACACGACGATGCAGCGGTCCAGCCCGCGTGTCGCGACCATTCCGTCCTCCAGGTAGGCCCGATATTTGGACGGGATGGTAAGGCGGCCCTTGTCGTCAATGGTATGCAGGTACTCACCGAGAAACATGGTGAGACGGCCTTTGTCGCCTGTTGTCTGCGCGTCATCGTTGAGGAACATGGTATGCCGCCCTGGTCGGCCCTGGTTAGGGGCCCGTGCTCCACTTTCCCTCTACATTGTCCCACTTTGACCCATTATACACCACTTCTTGGAATATGTAAAGCCCCTGCGCGAAGTTTTAAAATTAGACTCTGCATTTTTCACCCATCGTTCACATATGCGCAGCGGCTTTGCCCTGGCCGGAGGTTGTCTGGAGTGCGAGTTAAGGTGCGTTTGTGCCCAAGCGGGTCTGTAAGCCGAGTTCTGTAGCCGCGCGAGCGGCCGGCGGTCATCTATCTGGGGTGGCAGTTACCTGACACCTCTAGCGACCTACCCAAGGGCGCAGGCGAGCAGCCTGTCGGCGGCAAAGCCGCCTTGCCCTCCTATTTGGTCTTGCTCCCGGTGGGGTTTGCCTAGCCAGCCCGGTCGCCCGGACTGCTGGTGGTCTCTTACACCACCTTTTCACCCTGACCCTCGTCGCCGCGAGGGCGGCGAGGGCGGTTGTTTTCTGTGGCACTTTCCGTCGGGTCACCCCGCCTGGACGCTATCCAGCACCGTGCTCTGTGGAGCTCGGACTTTCCTCGGTTGGACGAATCCAACCGCGACCGCCCGACCTGCTTGGGCACACAGATAATGATAACGGAGGTGGTGGGGAATGTCAAATGGCGATGGTGGGGCGCGTCTGCGTCTTGTGTTGGCGAGCAAGGTACGACGCACTTCCGGAAGTGCGTCGCACTTTGCGGGCCGCACAATGCCCAAACACGTGGGCGGCTTTCCCGTAGCCGCCGGGGGGCGCGGGCAGGTGTGGAAACTTGCCCTACGTATCCACGAATAACGCGAATGCACACGAAAGGAGAACAAATGTAGAGACGTAGGGCGGCTTTCCGCAGCACGTAGGGCGGCTATCCCTAGCCGCCGGAGGCGCGGGCAGGTGTGGAAACTTGCCCTACGTATCCACGAATAAAACGCGAATGCACACGAAAGGAGAACAAATGTAGAGACGTAGGGCGGCTTTCCGTAGCCGCCGGAGGTCGCTGTTGTGTATGCCACTGCGCGGGGCGAAGCGCCGATGCGGACGGCACGGGCGCATTTCAGCGCGCGGGCTTGATTTGACAAACCAATAGAGCCTTGCTATAATGGGAAGTTGCGGCAAGTGGGCCAGGTACACCTGTGCGTTCTGTTTTGGAATCCAGGGACGGTTAGGTTTTGACTTTTGTTCCAGGGCGCGCGACGGTTTCTTATCCCCGGTTCGGTTCCCTGCAAAGACGCGGGCAAGGTCGCTCTCAGGCTGCTTTTGTGTTGCGCGGAGGGTGATGTGGCCGGTTGGAGTGGCAGGGGTAGGCGAGAGCCGGGGTTTTGCGCTGCGCTGGATTCGTCCGACGCCGACCCTTTGGTTTTCTGTTCCGCAGGGGTTCCCAAAGCACAAGTCCCCGCTGGCCGCGACTGTGGCGCGCGATTTGTGTCCCCTTGTTGAGGGCTGCGCGAAACCAAGTGCGTAACCTATCGTGAAGGAGCGGATGTGCATGAGCCTGAATGCGGCGGTTAAGAACTATGCCAGGCTTCCCGACGTACTCCCGTTGCCTCGCCTGATTGAGGTTCAGTTGGAGGCGTTTGAGTGGTTCAAAACGGAGGGGCTGAAGGAACTATTCCAAGAGATTTCGCCGATCCAGAGTTTCAACAAGAACCTGGAACTCCACTTTGACTCGTTCCGGTTTGATGAGCCGAAGTACTCCGAGAAGGAGTGCCGCGAGCGCGACATGACCCTGGCGGCGCCCCTCTGGGTTACCGTTCGCCTCGTCAACAAGGATACGGGCGAGGTGCAAGAGCAGGAGGTCTTCTTCGGCGACTTCCCGCTCATGACCGACAACGGCACGTTCATCATCAACGGCGCCGAGCGCGTGGTGGTCAGCCAGTTGATTCGGTCGCCCGGGGCCTACTTCACGCTGGAGAAAGAGCCGTCCACCGGCCGCGACCTGTGCTTCGCCAAATTGATTCCCAACCGTGGCGCGTGGCTGGAGTTTGAGACCAGCAAGAAGGACGTGATCTCCGTCAAGGTGGACCGGAAGCGCAAACTGCCGGTAACGGTGCTCCTGCGGGCCGTGGGGTTTGGCTCGGATGAGGAACTGCTGACGCTGTTCAGCGCGGTGGATACCGTGCCGGCGCATTCCTACATCCAGGCGACCATTGACCGCGACACCACGAAGACCCGAGAGGCGGCGTTGCTGGAGTTCTACAAGAAACTGCGGCCCGGCGACCCCCCGACGGAAGAAAACGCGCGCAACTTCTTGGATGCGCTGTTCTTCAACCCGCGACGCTACGACCTGGGCCGCGTGGGGCGCTACAAACTCAACAAGCGCCTGGGACTGGATACCCCCCTGTCGGTGCAAGTGCTCACCAAGGAAGACCTGGTCAAGGTCGTGGAGCGCATCATCCTCGTGAACAACGGCGCGGAGCCGCCCGATGATATTGACCATCTGGGCAACCGACGCATCAAGACGGTGGGCGAGTTGATCCAGAACCAGTTGCGCATCGGGCTGCTGCGCATGGAGCGGGTGGTGCGCGAGCGCATGAGCATCCGCGACCCGGAGCAGATGAGCCCGGTGAGCCTGGTGAACATTCGGCCTGTGGTGGCGGCCATCCGCGAGTTCTTCGGCGGCAGCCAGTTGTCCCAGTTCATGGACCAGACGAACCCGCTGGCCGAACTGACGCACAAGCGGCGCCTTTCGGCATTGGGCCCGGGCGGCCTGCGTCGCGAGCGCGCCGGTTTTGACGTGCGCGACGTGCACCACAGCCACTACGGCCGCATCTGCCCCATTGAGACCCCCGAAGGGCCGAACATCGGCCTTATCGGTTCTCTGGCCACCTACGCGCGCATCAATGAGTTCGGGTTCATTGAGACGCCCTACCGCAAGGTGATTCGGCAGGTGCCGCGCACGGTGGAGGGCCTCGTCAACCACACGCTCCGCGAGAAGATCGTGGACCCGGAGACGGGCGAGGTGGTGGCGCAGGCGGGCACGTTCATAACCGCGGACCTGGCCGAGCGGATCGCGGCCCTGCCCCTTGAGGGCAAAGACATGGTGGATGTGGTGCCGGCCGTTACCAATGAGATCGTGTACCTGAGCGCCGACGAGGAAGACCAGCACACCATCGCGCAGGCCAACGCCCAGTTGGACGAGTACGGCCAGTTTGTGGAGAGCCGCGTGTCGGTGCGACGGCACCAGCAGTTCCTGATGGATTCGGCGCTGCGGGTGGAATACATGGACGTGTCGCCCAAGCAGATTGTGAGCGTGTCGGCGGCGCTGATCCCGTTCCTGGAGCACGACGACGCCAACCGCGCCCTGATGGGGTCCAACATGCAGCGGCAGGCGGTGCCCCTGATCGCGCCCGAAGCGCCCATTGTGGGCACGGGGATTGAGGCGCAGGCGGCGTGGGATTCGGGCCAGGTGGTGCTGGCGCAACAGGCCGGCGAGGTCGTCTCGGTTACGGGGCGCCAGATTGTGGTGGCGGGCGATGACGGCCAGTTGACCGTGTACCCGCTGCGGCGGTTTGCCCGCTCCAACCAGAGCACCTGCATTGATCAGCGCCCGCGCGTTTCCAAAGGGGACCGCGTGGAGAAGGGCACGGTGCTCGCCGATAGTTCTTCTACGGACGGCGGCGAACTGGCGCTGGGGCAGAACGTGCTGGTGGCCTTCATGTCGTGGGAAGGCGGCAACTACGAGGACGCGGTGCTCATCTCGGAGAAACTGGTCTGGGACGACAAGTTCTCGTCGGTGCATATTGAGAAGCACGAGATTGAGGCGCGGGATACGAAACTGGGTCCCGAAGAGATCACCCGCGACATCCCGAATGTCGGCGAGGAGGCCCTGAAGGACCTGGACGAGGAAGGCATCATCCGCATCGGCGCGGAGGTTCGGCCTGGCGACATCCTGGTCGGCAAACTCACGCCCAAGGGCGAGGGGGACCTCACGCCGGAGGAGAAGCTCCTCCGCGCCATCTTCGGCGAGAAGGCGCGGGAGGTGAAGGACTCGTCGCTGCGGCTGCCCCACGGCGAGCGCGGCAAGGTCGTGGAGGTCAAGGTGTTTGACCGCGAGGAGCATCGCGACCTGCCGGCGGGCGTGGATCGGCTGGTGCAGGTGAGCGTGGCCCAGTTGCGCAAGGTGATGGAAGGCGACAAGATGGCCGGGCGCCACGGGAACAAGGGCGTCATCTCCAAGGTGGTGCCGGTGGAGGACATGCCGTTCCTGGCCGATGGCACGCCGGTTGAGATCATCCTGAACCCGCTGGGCGTGCCTGCGCGCATGAACATCGGGCAGATTCTGGAGACCCACCTGGGGTGGGCGGCGCACCGGCTGGGGTTCCGCGCGATTTCCCCCGTGTTTGACGGTGCGGACGAGGACGAGATTTCGGCGGAGTTGGCCCGCGCGTGGATGGCCGACCGCGCCTGGGAGGACATCACCGAGCGGGCGTGGCGCTGGGTGGCCGAAGAGGGCTACTCGGAGGACGAACTGGAAGACGACGAGGATGTGCGGCGGCTGTTCCTGGCCCACTGGCTTGAGGGCAAGCCCTACGACCCGGAGGCGCTGGTGTACGACCGCAACTATGCGCGGAGGGCGGCGTTGCAGGAATGGCTGCGCGAGCAGGGCTACGACCCCGACCGTCTGCTGGCCTTTGAGGACAGCCAGCGGTCCGTGGCCGAGCGCAAGGCTGCCGACGAAGAGGCGCGCACCGCGTGCCTGCGCATGTGGCTCCGCGACCAGGGTGTGGACCCTGACGCCATCAAGGACGAGGACCTGTTCGCCCACGCCCTGAAGGTGAGCCGAGAGCGCAATCTGCCGCTGCCCACCTCGGGCAAGATGATCGTGTATGACGGCAAGACCGGCATGCCCTTTGACCAGCCGGTAACGGTGGGCATCATCAACATGATGAAACTGCTCCACCTGGTGGAAGACAAGGTCCACGCGCGCTCCACCGGGCCTTACTCGCTGGTAACGCAGCAGCCGCTGGGCGGCAAGGCCCAGTTCGGCGGCCAGCGGTTCGGCGAGATGGAGGTTTGGGCTTTGGAAGCCTACGGCGCGGCCCACACCCTGCAGGAAATGCTCACGATCAAGTCCGACGACGTGAGCGGGCGGGTGAAGACCTACGAGGCCATCGTCAAGGGCGAGCCGATCATGGAGCCGGGCGTTCCGGAGTCTTTCCGGGTGCTGGTGAAGGAACTCCAGAGCCTGGGGTTGTCGGTGCAGGTTCTGGACGAGAAGGGCGAGACCATTCAGTTTGGCCGGGAAGAGGAAGAGCGCGTGCCCCGATTGGGCGGCGGCCTGTCGCTCCCTGGCTGGGATAGGTAGGGAGGATGACGTTGGAAGTAGACGATTTCGCTGCTCTGCGAATTGGACTTGCTTCTCCGGAGGAGATTCTCAGTTGGTCTCACGGCGAGGTGCTGAAGCCCGAGACCATCAACTATCGCACGTTGCGGCCCGAGCGCGACGGCCTGTTCTGCGAGCGCATCTTCGGCCCGACGCGGGACTGGGAGTGCGCCTGTGGCAAGTACAAGCGGATTCGCTACAAGGGCATCGTGTGCGAGAAGTGCGGCGTGGAGGTGGCGCCGGCCAAGGTGCGGCGCGAACGCATGGGGCACATCAGCCTCGCGTCGCCTGTGGCGCACATCTGGTATGTGAAGGGCGTGCCCAGCCGTTTGGGGCTGCTCCTGAACATGTCGCCGCGCAACCTGGAGCGTATCCTCTACTTCGCGCAGTACGTGATCACCAGCGTGGACGAGGAGGCGCGACAGCGCGCGCTCCAGCGCAGGGAGAAGGACCTGGCGGCCCGCATTGCCAAACTGGAAGCCGAGGCCCAGGAAGCCATAGACGCGATTGAGGCCCAGCGCGATGAGCGGCTGGAGATGCTGACGTCGCAGCAAGAGGCGTTTGAGGCCGAAATAGAGGAGAGTTTCTCGCGCCAGTCCGAAGGGCTGCTTTCGGAGGCCAACCGCCTGCGCGAATACCTGGAGGCGCATCTGGATCAGGTGGCCGAGGAGACGCTCACCCTGGTCGGCGAGCATGTGATTGCGGAGAAGGGCGAGGTCCTCGTGCGGGAGCACCTGAAGCGCCTGAACGACCTTCTGCAGCGCGAGGTCAGCAGCCTGGAGAACCGCTTGCGGCGAGACCGCGAGGAGAAGACCGCCGCGCTGGCGCTGGAGAAGGATCAGGTGCGGCATGCTGCGGCGCAAGAGATAGAGAAGATTCAGGAGAAATTGAGCCGCGACATTGACGCGCAGCGCGAGCAGTACGACCGCGAAGCGCACGAACTGAAGAGCCTTCAGCCCCTGGAACTCATCAGCGAGACGGAATACTATGACCTCAAGAACAAGTGGGGCACCGTGTTCCGCGCCGGCATGGGGGCCGAGGCGATTCGGGAAATCGTCGCCGGCCTGAACCTGGACAAGATGGCCGAGGAACTGCGCGTGGAACTCAACACGTCCAAGTCCAAGCAGAAGCGCAGGAAGGCGGCGAAGCGGCTGCGCGTGGTGGAAGCCTTCCGCCGCTCCGGCAACAAGCCCGAATGGATGATCCTGACCGTGCTGCCGGTGATTCCGCCGGAGTTGCGCCCCATGGTGCAACTGGACGGCGGGCGGTTTGCCACGAGCGACCTGAACGACCTGTACCGCCGCGTGATCAACCGCAACAACCGCCTGAAGAGGCTGCTGGATTTGGGCGCGCCCGACGTCATCGTGCGCAACGAGAAGCGCATGCTCCAGGAGGCCGTGGACTCGCTGGTGGACAACGGCCGCCGCGGTCGCGCCATCTCCCGAACGGGCAAGCGCAAACTCAAATCCCTGTCGGACATGCTCAAGGGCAAGCAGGGACGGTTCCGCCGCAACCTGCTGGGGAAGCGCGTGGACTACTCGGGGCGGTCCGTGATCGTTGTGGGGCCGGATTTGCAGTTGCACCAGTGCGGCCTCCCGAAGCGGATGGCCCTGGAACTGTTCCGCCCCTTCGTGATGCGGCGGCTGGTGGAGTACAACTTCGCGCACAACATCAAGAGCGCCAAGCGCCTGGTGGATCGGCTTAGCCCGGAAGTGTGGGACGTCCTGGAGGAGATCACCAAGGAGCGGCCGGTGCTGCTGAACCGCGCTCCCACGCTGCACAGGCTGGGCATCCAGGCGTTTGAAGTGGTGCTCATTGAGGGGAGCGCCATCCAGATTCACCCGCTGGTCTGCCCGGCGTTCAACGCGGACTTTGACGGCGACCAGATGGCCGTGCACGTGCCGCTGTCCAAGTCGGCGGTGCAAGAGGCCCGCACCCTGATGCTGTCGGCCAACAACCTGTTGCTGCCTGCCAACGGCGAGCCGGTTGTGGGGCCGTCCAAGGACATGGTGCTGGGCTGCTACTACCTGACCACCGAGCGGCCGGGCGCCAAGGGCGAAGGCAAGGTCTTCGCCGACTTTGACGAGGTGGAACTGGCGTATAGCCTGGGCATTGTGGATTTGCAGGCGCGCATCAAGGTCATGGTGCAAGGCGACGGGGCGGCTCCGAAGATTCTGGAGACGACGGTCGGGCGCGTGCTGTTCAACCAGATTCTGCCCAAGGAACTCCGCTTCGTGAACCGCCTGATGGACAAGAGCGCCCTGAAGGAAGTGGTGGCGCTGTGCTACCAGAAACTGGGGCGAGAGCAGACGGCCAAGTTGGTGGACAGCATCAAGGAGATCGGGTTCCGGTACGCGACGCAGTCGGGCGCGACCATCGCCATCAGCGACATCACCATTCCGGAGGCCAAGGAGCGCATCGTGCGCGAGACGGGCGCGGAAGTGGAGGAGATTGAGCGCCAGTACCGCCGGGGTCTCATCACCGACGGCGAGCAGTACAGCAAGATCGTGGACCTGTGGACGCGGGCGACCGACGAGATCACCGAAGAGGTGCGCAAGACGCTGGATCCGCTCAGCCCCATCGGGGCGATGGCCATGTCGGGGGCGACGAAGGGCGGCGCGCAGCCCATCCGCCAGTTGGCAGGGATGCGCGGGCTGATGGCCGACCCCGCGGGGCGTATCATCGCCCTGCCCATCCGGTCCAACTTCCGCGAGGGACTGACGGCCCTGGAATACTTCATCTCCACGCACGGCGCGCGCAAAGGGTTGGCCGACACGGCGCTGCGCACGGCCGACGCGGGCTACCTGACGCGACGACTGGTGGATGTGGCCCAGGACGTGATCATCACCGAGGAGGACTGCGGGACGCGCAGCGGCATCTGGGTGGATGTGGAATCCACCAAGCGGATTGACCCGCGGATGGAACTCAAGGACCGGGTGCTGGGGCGGGTGGCGGCAAGCCCCATCGCGCACCCGAAGACGGGCGAAGTCCTCGTGGAGGCCGGCGCTATGATAGACGAGGACGCCTTGAGCCGCCTGGTGAAGGCTGGCGTTACGCGGGTGTACGTGCGTTCGCCGCTCACGTGCCGCTCGGAGTTCGGCCTGTGCCGCAAGTGCTACGGGCGGGACCTGGCTCGGGGCGAACTCGTGGCGCTGGGCGAGGCCGTGGGCATCATCGCGGCGCAGAGCATCGGCGAGCCCGGGACGCAGTTGACGCTCCGCACGTTCCATACCGGCGGTGTGGCGGGCGCCGAGGATATTACCCAGGGTCTGCCTCGCGTGGAGGAACTGTTTGAGGCGCGCGTGCCCAAGGGCGAAGCCGTGATCGCCGAGATTGACGGCGTGGTGGATGTTATCTGGCAGGGCGACCAGCGCAAGGTCAAGATCACGTCCAGTCGCGTCGTCAGCGAGGAATACGCCATCCCGTCGGGCTACTCGCGCAAGGTGGAAGACGGCGACCAGATTCAGGAAGGCGCTGTGCTGGCCGAAGGCCCCGATGGGGCCGTAACAGCCCGAATCCCCGGTAAGGTCTTCTTTGAGGAAGACAAGGCCATCGTTCGCCGCGAGGAAGTGGAGGAGCGCGAGTACGACATTCCGGCGGCGGCACGCCTGCGCGTGGAGCGGGGCATGGAGGTGAAGGCGGGCGACCAACTGACAGAGGGCGCCAAGAACCCGCGCGAGGTGCTGCGGATTCAGGGGGCCGAGGCCGCCCAGATGTACCTGCTGGAAGAGGTGCAGAAGGTTTACCGCAGCCAGGGCGTGAACATCCACGACAAGCACATAGAGATCATCATTCGGCAGATGCTGCGAAAGGTGAGGGTGCGGAGTTCGGGTGATACGGACATGCTGCCGGGGATGATGGTGGACCGGTTTGAGTTTGAGCGGCGGAATGAGGAGGTGATCGCCCAGGGTGGCAAGCCTGCCACGGGCGCGCCGGCGCTGCTTGGGGTAACCAAGGCGGCCCTGAGCACCGAGAGTTTCCTGGCGGCGGCTTCGTTCCAGGAGACGACCCGCGTGCTCACCGAAGCGGCCATTGAGGGCGCCGTGGACGAACTGCGGGGTCTGAAGGAGAACGTCATCATCGGCAAGTTGATCCCCGTGGGGTCGGCGTTCCGGCCGCCGCGGCGGCTGTTCCGCGAGCGGGTGCAACTGGAGATTCGGGAGCCGGGCGTGGCGGGCGAACTGGAATCGGGAGAGACGTCGTCGGACTCGTATGAAGACGACGAGACCGAATTTGACTAAAGCGGAGCGTTGTGGTATAGTGTTTTTTTGCGGGCCCAAATAGCGTGATCCGCTCGCAAGAGCGAAAAAGAGATCGTCGCTGGGTCCGTGATGCAGCAGCCACGTCACCATAGAGTTGGGCCTGATTTATCAGGTCTGGTGCCCACGTAAAGGTGAGGCGGCTGTTGTTTTGCCCAAAAGCGGGTAAGAATCGGATTGGCTCAAGAGTTCCTAGGGAGGTTCAGACTTGCCGACCATCAATCAACTCGTGAGAAAAGGGCGGACGGAGAAGGTCAAGAAGAGCAAGGCTCCTGCGCTGCGGTACACGTACAACGCGCTGAAGCGCAAGACGGCGGCCAGCAGCAAAGGCTCGCCCCAGAAGCGCGGCGTGTGCACCGTGGTGCGCACGATGACGCCGAAGAAGCCGAACTCGGCCTTGCGCAAGATCGCCAGGGTGCGCCTGACCAACGGGATTGAGGTAACCGCCTACATCCCGGGCGAAGGGCATACCCTTCAGGAGCACTCTATGGTGTTGGTGCGCGGCGGCCGCGTGAAGGACCTGCCCGGCGTGCGGTATCACATCGTGCGCGGGGCGCTGGACGCCACCGGCGTGGAAGGCCGCAAGAAGGGGCGCTCCAAGTACGGCGCGAAGCGGCCCAAGGCCAAGTCGGCGTAGGGGTTGCCGAGTCCTTCTGTTCGCTCCACGAGCGCCAGGATTCGGGAACGTGAAGTCTAGTTGGAGGGTTTGGAAGAATGCCTAGAAGGTATCGTCCGGCGCGACGGCCTGCGGAGCCCGATCCGCGGTACAACAGCGAAATGATCGGGCGTTTTGTCAACCATGTGATGCGGCGCGGGAAGAAGAGCACGGCCCTGCGCATCGTTTACGATAGTTTCAACCTCATTGAGGAGCGGATGCACACCAACCCTCTGGAGGTTTTTGAGAAGGCGCTGAACAACGCGATGCCGGTGCTGTATGTCAAGCCGCGACGGGTTGGCGGGGCCACCTATCAGGTGCCGGTGGAGATTCCGGAGCACCTGCGGCCGTCGCTGGCGATGCGCTGGCTTCTGGAGTCCGCGCGGAAGCGGTCGGGCCACTCTATGGCCGAGAAGTTGGCCGCTGAGATCATGGACGCCTACAAGGGTGAGGGCGCAACCATCAAGAAGAAGGAAGACACCCATAAGATGGCCGAGGCCAACCGGGCCTTTGCGCACTATCGCTGGTAGGGGAGGAGCCTCGGCCACCCGTCGGGCGGGGCCCAGGTGGTGGTGATATGCCCAGGGACGTGCCTTTAGCGCAGATTCGGAATATCGGGATCATCGCCCACATTGACGCTGGGAAGACCACGACCACCGAGCGCATCCTGTTCTACACGGGGCGCACGCACCGAATGGGCAATGTGGACGAGGGCACGACCGTTACAGACTGGATGCAGCAGGAGCGGGAGCGCGGCATCACCATCCAGTCGGCAGCCGTAACCTGTTACTGGCTGAATCATCAGATTAACATCATTGATACGCCTGGACACATTGATTTCACCGCGGAGGTGCAACGGAGCCTTCGCGTGCTGGATGGCGGCGTCGTCGTGTTTGACGCCGTGAGCGGGGTGGAACCGCAGTCCGAAACCGTCTGGCGACAGGCGGACCGGTACCATGTGCCCCGTATCTGCTTCGTTAACAAGATGGACCGAGTCGGTGCCGATTTCTGGCACACGATTGAGATGATCCGAGATCGCCTGTCCGCGAACCCGGTGGCGGTGCAGATTCCCATCGGGGCGTCGGAGACCTTCGTCGGCGTGGTGGATCTGGTGGAGAACCAGGCCATCGTGTACGAGGATGACCTGGGCACGGTGGCCGCCCGACGGCAAATCCCCGACGACCTGGTGGAACAGGCCGCGCACTATCGGGAAGTGCTTCTGGAGCAGGCGGCGGAGCACGACGATCATCTCATGGTCAAATACCTGGAGGGAGAGGCGATCAGCCCCGAGGAAATCCGCGCGGCGCTTCGCCAGGCGACCGTGAAGGGCGCGCTGGTGCCCGTGCTGTGCGGGGCGGCGCTGCGCAACAAGGGCGTGCAGCCGCTCCTGGATGCCATCGTGTGGTATCTGCCATCGCCGGTGGACATCCCGCCCGTTACGGGTGTGGATCCCCGCTCGGGCGAGACGGTGTCGCGGCGGGCGGACGAAGAGGAGCCGCTGGCGGCGCTGGCGTTCAAGATCGCGACCGACCCCTATGTGGGGCGGCTGGCCTATGTGCGAATCTACTCGGGCAAGATCACGGTGGGTGCCCAGGTGCGCAACGCAAGCCGCAATGTCAAAGAGCGGGTCGGGCGCGTCCTGCGGATGTACGCCAACCGCCGCGAGGACATGCAGGAAGCCTATGCGGGCGACATCATCGGGGTTCTCGGCCTGAAGGAGACGTACACCGGCGACACGCTGTGCGCCTTCCATGCGCCGCTGCTCCTGGAGAAGATCAAGTTCCCCGAGCCGGTGATCTCGGTCGCGATTGAGCCGAAGACCAAGGCCGACGAGGAGAAACTGGGGGCGGCGCTGCAGGCCCTGGCCGACGAGGACCCCACTTTCAGCGTCCGCGTGGATGAGAACACGGGCCAGACGCTGATTTCGGGGATGGGTGAACTGCACCTGGAAGTGCTGGTGGACCGCCTGGTGCGCGAGTTCCATGTGGGGGCGAAGGTGGGCCGCCCACAGGTCGCCTACCGCGAGACGATCACCGTGCCGGTGCGGTCGGAAGGCAAGTTCGTTCGCCAGATGGGGACCAAGAACCAGTACGGGCACGTGTGGCTGGAGATTGAGCCCCTGCCCAAAGGGCAAGGGTTGGTCTTTGACAGCAAAATCAAGTTCGGCGCCATCCCCAGGGAGTTCATCCCGGCGATAGAGCGCGGGGTGATGGATGCCGCGGGGAGCGGGGTGCTGGCCGGATATCCGCTGGTGGACGTGAAGTTCACGCTGGTGGACGGCTCGTATGATCCGGAGACTTCCACAGAACTGGCGTTTCAGGTGGCGGCGTCCATGGCGGTGCGCGAAGGGGTGGAGAAGGCAGGCCCCATCCTGCTGGAGCCGGTGATGAAGGTGGAGGTCGTAACGCCCGAGGAGTTCATGGGCGATGTGATCGGCAACCTGAATCAGCGGAAGGCGGAGATTGAAGGGATAGAGCGTCGGGGCGATTTGCAGGCGATTCGGGCCTTCGTGCCGCTCTCGGAGATGTTCGGGTATGCGACCGAATTGCGCTCCATGACGCAGGGACGCGGCGTCTTCACAATGGAATTTGACCATTATGCGGAAGTATCCAAAGAGACAGCCGACAGGATACTGGTGAGATAATTACAAGTCGTAGAGTAGAGAAAGGAGTCCAAGATGGCCAAGAAGGTATTTGAGCGGAAGAAGCCCCATGTGAACGTGGGGACCATCGGGCACATTGACCATGGCAAGACGACCCTGACGGCAGCGATCACGAAGGTCCTGTCGCTGAAGGGTTGGGCCGAGTATCGCCCGTTTGACAGCATTGACAATGCGCCCGAGGAGAAGGCCCGCGGCATCACGATTGCCATTGCGCACGTGGAGTACGAGACCGAGAAGCGGCACTACGCGCACGTGGACTGCCCTGGGCACGCGGACTACATCAAGAACATGATCACCGGCGCGGCGCAGATGGACGGCGCGATCCTGGTGGTGGCGGCGCCGGATGGGCCCATGCCGCAGACGCGCGAGCACGTGCTGCTGGCGCGGCAGGTGGAAGTGCCCAGCATGGTGGTGTTCCTGAACAAAGTGGACATGATGGACGACCCGGAGTTGCTGGAGTTGGTGGAGTTGGAACTTCGGGAGTTGCTGGACAAGTACGGGTTCCCTGGGGACTCGGTGCCCATCGTGCGGGGGAGCGCGCTGAAGGCGCTGGAGAGCACGTCCACGGACCCGAACGCGCCCGAGTACGAGTGCATTTGGAACCTGATGCACGCGGTGGATGAGTACATTCCGACGCCGGTGCGCGAGATAGACAAGCCGTTCCTGATGGCCATTGAGGACGTATTCGGGATCAAGGGTCGCGGGACGGTGGCGACGGGGCGTATTGAGCGCGGGATTGTGAAGGTTGGGGACGAGGTAGAGATCATCGGTCTGCGGGACGAGATTCGGAAGACGGTGGTAACGGGCGTGGAGATGTTCCGCAAGACGCTGGAGTACGGGCAGGCGGGCGACAACGTGGGGTGCCTGCTGCGCGGGATTGAGCGTACGGACATAGAGCGCGGGCAGGTGTTGGCGAAGCCTGGGAGCATCAAGCCGCACACGACGTTCATGGGGTCGGTGTACGTGCTGAAGAAGGAAGAAGGCGGGCGGCACACGCCGTTCTTCACGGGATATCGTCCGCAGTTCTACATTCGGACGATGGACGTAACGGGCGAGGTGGAGTTGCCCGCTGGGATGGAGATGGTGATGCCTGGGGACAACGTGAACCTGAAGGTGAAGTTGATCGTGCCGGTGGCGCTGGAAGTGGGGTCGCGGTTTGCGATCCGCGAAGGCGGTCGGACGGTCGGCGCAGGCGTCATCACCGAGATCGTGGAATAGGCTTGTTGGCAAACTGAGGTCGGGGATGGAGCAACCTCTATCCCCGACCCTTGTGGGGAGTGGGGTACATGGCGAAACAGAGAATCCGAATTCGCATCAAGGCGTATGATCATCGTGTCCTGGATCAGTCCGTTCGGCAGATCGTGGAGACTGCGGAGCGCACCGGTGCCGTCGTTGTGGGGCCGGTTCCCCTGCCGACGAAGATAGAGCGGTTCGTCGTGCAGCGTAGCCCCTTCGTGGACAAGGACTCGCGCGAGCAGTTTGAGATTCGGACGCACAAGCGGCTGGTGGATGTGATAGACCCCGGATCCAAGACGATTGATACGCTGATGCGCCTGAACCTGCCGGCCGGCGTGGATGTGGAGATCAAACTGTAGGCCCGGCGCAACTCTTGAGACACCGCTGCCGAGAACAGGACTTATTGTCGTTGTACGTGAGGGCAGTGTCTGGTGAGGAGTGGTATGAAAGGATTACTCGGAAGAAAACTGGGAATGACCCGCATCTTTGATGAATCGGGCAAGGTGATTCCCGTTACGGTGATAGAGGCGGGGCCCTGCTACGTAACGCAGAAGAAGACCGTTGAGACGGATGGCTACTCGGCGATCCAGATCGGGTTTGAGGAGACCGAGCAGCGCAAGTTGACTCGCCCGGAATGGATGCGGCTGAAGAAGGTGAACCTGCCTCCGCTGCGGCACTTGCGCGAGTTGCGGATGTCGGACGTGAGCGGGTACGAAGTGGGGCAGAAACTGCTGGTGGACCTGTTCAAGCCCGGGGACAAGGTGGACATCACGGGCCTGTCCAAAGGGCGCGGCTTCGCCGGCGTGGTGAAGCGGCACGGGTTTGCCGGCGGGCCTGCCACGCACGGTCAGTCGGACCGGCATCGCGCGCCCGGCTCTATCGGCTCGGGCACCACGCCCGGACGGGTGTACAAGGGCACGCGCATGGCGGGGCACATGGGCAACCAGAAGAGCACAAGCCAGAACCTTCAGGTCGTCATGGTGGATCCGGAGCGCAACCTGCTGTTGGTGCGGGGGCCTGTGCCAGGCGGCAAGAACGGGCTGGTGCTCATCCGCGAGGCCGTGAAGCAATAGCAATCTGACCTCAGGAAGGGCGCGGGAGAATCGGGCGGCGCCCCGACTGACAAGGAGTGGGATAGAGATGTTGGTTCCTTTGCGAAATCTGGAAGGCGAAGTCGTCGGCGAAGTGGAACTGCGCGATGATATCTTTGCCGCGCCGATTCACGAGCCGGTTATGCACCAGGCGCTGCTGCGGCAACTGGCGAACGCGCGGCTGGGCACGGCGGATACGAAGACCCGGTCGGATGTGAGCGGCGGGGGGAAGAAGCCGTGGCGGCAGAAAGGCACGGGCCGCGCGCGCCAGGGGAGCATTCGCGCCCCGCACTGGCGCAAGGGCGGCATCGTGTTCGGGCCGCATCCGCGCAGTTATGCCCAGGCCATGCCGCGCAAGATGCGCCGAATGGCGCTGCGCAGCGCGCTGTCGGCCAAGGCAGCCGAGGAGCAGATCATCGTGGTGCAGGACCTGGCGCTGGACGAGCCGAAGGCCAAGGCCATGCGTCAGGTTGTGGACAACCTGGCGGGCGGCGGCTCGGCGCTCATCCTGCTGCCGGAGCGCAACGAGGTGGTGGAACTCTCGGCGCGCAACCTGCCGGATGTCAAGACGCTGCGGGCGCACTACCTGAACGTGCGCGACCTGCTGACGTATGACTACGTGGTCATGCCCGTCTCGGCCATCCAGGCGATTGAGTCATTTTTGGGCTAGCGGAGAGGGTGAGTGCCATGAACATCTACGAAGTGCTGAGACGACCGATATCCACCGAGAAGGCCGATGTGCTGCGCACGGAGTCCAAGTACGTCTTTGAGGTGGACCGTCGGGCGACCAAGATCATGGTGAAGCAGGCTGTGGAAGCGGCTTTCAACGTGAAGGTGGTGGACGTCAATATCATCAACGTGCCCGCGACGATGGGACGTTATGGCCGCAGGAAGGTGATTTCCCAGCCGGCCTGGAAGAAGGCGATTGTAACGCTGGCCCCGGGCGAGAAGATCACGTTCTTTGAAGGCGTGTAGCCTCAAAGACCGCCCAGAATCATGAATCCGTGAGGGGTTTCCATGGGGATTAAGATTTACAAGCCGACCTCGCCGGGAAGGCGGGGGATGTCAGTCTCAACATTTGAAGAGATCACGCGCGAAGAGCCCGAGCGAAGCCTGTTGCAGCCGCTGCGCAAGACGGCTGGCCGCAACGTGTTCGGGCGCGTAACGGTGCGCCACAGGGGCGGCGGCCACAAGCGCATGTATCGGGTCATTGACTTCCGCCGGGACAAGGACGGCGTGCCCGCGCGGGTGGAGTCCATTGAGTACGACCCGAACCGCTCGGCGCGCATCGCCCTGCTGCTGTACGCGGACGGCGAGCGGCGCTACATCATCGCGCCCATCGGCCTGATGGTGGGGCAGACGGTGATGTCGGGGCCTGACGCGGAGATTCGCCCTGGCAATGCATTGCCCATCGCGAATATCCCTCTGGGCACGATGATTCACAACATTGAACTGTACCCTGGGCGCGGCGGGCAGTTGGTGCGCTCCGCAGGCGCGGCGGCCCAGTTGCTGGCCAAGGAAGGCGACTACGCGCAGATTCGCCTGCCTTCGGGCGAGGTGCGCCTGGTGGCCCAGACCTGTAAGGCCACCATCGGCCAGGTCGGCAACACCGACCATTCCAACATCAGCCTGGGCAAGGCAGGCCGCAAGCGCTGGCTGGGCCGCAAGCCGCATGTGCGCGGGTCTGCGATGACGCCACGCGACCACCCGCACGGTGGTGGCGAGGGTCGGTCGCCCATCGGCATGCCCGGGCCCAAGACGCCGTGGGGCAAGCCCACGCTGGGTTACAAGACGCGGCGCAACAAGCGGACGGATGCCATGATCGTCCGCCGCAGAACCAAGAAGCGGTAGTGGTAGTCAGGCATTTGCTGGAGGTGAACAGTGTCTAGGTCTTTGAAGAAAGGCCCTTACGTGGATCCCAAACTCCTCAAGCGCATTGAGGAGATGAACAAGAGCGGCGAGAAGAAGGTGATCAAGACCTGGTCGCGCGCGTCCACGATCTTCCCCCAGATGGTGGGGCATACGATTGCGGTCCATAACGGTCGCCGGCATGTGCCCGTGTACATCACCGAGAACATGGTGGGGCACAAACTGGGCGAGTTCGCGCCCACGCGACTGTTCCGAGGCCACTCATATAAGGAGAAGGGCACCAAGGTCAAGACCGCGTAGCGTGTCTGCATTTGCGTGCCGATCCGACAGATTGCATGGCAGAGGTTGTGAGCATGGACTTTGAAGTGAGGGCGGTACTGAAATACAGCGGGGTATCTCCGCTCAAGGCGCGGCTGGTGGCCAACCAGGTGCGCGGCCTTGGCGCGGACGAGGCGCTGGCGCGGCTGAAGTTGATGCCCCAGGCAGCGGCTCGGCCGGTGGCGAAGGTGATTCGCTCGGCCATCGCCAACGCCGAGGAGAACATGGAACTTTCGCGCGATGACCTTTACATTGCGAAGATATTCGTGGACGAGGCACCGAGCCGCCGCTGGCGGAGGTTTGGCGCGAGGGGCCGTTTCAAGCCCATCATTCGGCGTTCGTCGCACATCACGGTGGTGCTTAGCCCGCGGGAAGAGGCCTAGACAGGCTGGCCGCTGAAACGTTTGGCAGGAGGTAGACTTTGGGGCGCAAGGTTCATCCGACAGTATATCGGCTGGGAATCAACAAGACTTGGGACGCGCGTTGGTACGCGCAGGGGCCTCAGTACGCGGAGTTTCTGCGCGAGGACCTGAAGATTCGCAAGATCGTTCGCGACCGTTTGCAGAAGGCGGGGCTTTCCAAGATAGAGATTGAGCGGTTCGCGAAGCAGATCATCGTTACGCTGCACACGGCCAAGCCGGGCATCGTCATCGGGCGGCGCGGCGCCAGCGTCAACGACCTGCGCAAGGAACTGGAAGATATGACGGGCAAGAAAGTGCGCATTGAGGTGAAGGAGATCAAGCGCCCTGAACTGGATGCGTACCTGGTTGCCGAGAGCATTGTGGAGCAGTTGGAGCGCCGCATTTCCCACAAGCGCGCCATGAAGCAGGCGATTTCGCGGACCATGCGGGCCGGCGCGCAGGGCATCCGCATCATGTGCGGCGGGCGGCTTTCCGGCTCGGAGATGGCGCGGCGCGAGTGGCAGCGCGAGGGGCGGGTTCCTCTCCAAACGCTGCGGGCCGACATTGACTATGCTAAAGCCGAGGCCCTGACTACATTCGGGCGCATCGGGGTGAAAGTCTGGATTTACAAGGGCGAAGTGATGCCCGAGGCTGAGGAGACCGAAGAGGTCGTCGTAGCCGAATAGATATTCAGCGCGCCCACACGAGGGAATGGCGGCGGGGGCGCAGGTGTAGGAGTGAATGACTATGCTGATGCCAAAGCGAGTGAAATACAGGCGAGTTCATCGGGGCAGGATGAAGGGCCAGGCTCAGCGCGGCGCCGAGGTGCATTTCGGCGAGTATGGGCTTCAGGCGCTGGAGCCGTGCTGGATGACCAGCCGCCAGTTGGAGGCGGCACGCCGTGCCATCGTGCGCTATGTGAAGCGCGGCGGCAAGATTTGGATTCGCGTCTTCCCGGACAAGCCGGTGAGCAAGAAGCCCGCCGAGACCCGCATGGGCGGTGGCAAGGGCGCGCCGGATCACTGGGTGGCGGTGGTCAAGCCCGGTCGCGTGCTCTTTGAGATCGCGGGCGTCCGCGAGGAAGTGGCGCGCGAGGCGATGCGCCTGGCCGCGCACAAACTGCCCATCAAGACGCAGTTCATCCGACGGATTGAACAGGCCGGAGGCGAGGAAGCATGAAAGTCTCCCAGATTCGCAACATGACGGACGAAGAACTGAAGCGCAAGATCGGCGAGGCCTACCAGGAGTTGCTCAACCTGCGGTTTCAGTTCGTGGCGGGGCAGTTGAAGAATACCAACCGCCTGAAAGAGGTCAAGAAGGATATTGCCAGGATGCGCACCGTTTGGCGGGAGCGTGAATTGCAGAGGTACGGGGAGGATGCGTCATGAGGGAGCGTCGCAAGCAGATGGTGGGCCGCGTTACCAGCAACAAAATGGATAAGACCGTGGTGGTGCAGATTGAGCGCCTCAAACGGCATCCTCTGTACGGCAAGACCATTCGGCAGCGCCGCCATTTCAAGGCGCACGACGCCGAGAATACGTGCCAGGTGGGCGATCTGGTCCGCATCGTGGAGTCCCGTCCGCTGAGCAAAGAGAAGCGGTGGGTCGTGGTAGAGATTCTGGAGAGGGCCCAGTAGCCCGGATGGTCAGGGTTTGCCGAATGCCCTACGGGGCCGGCGGCCTGGAAGTCGCAATCGGGAGTTGAAGAAATGATCCAGGTTCAGACAAGGCTGAAAGTGGCAGACAACACGGGCGCACGCGAGATCATGTGCATCCACGTCGTCGGCGGGTCGCGGCGGCGCTACGCCGAGGTGGGCGATATCATTGTCGCCTCGGTGAAGCAGGCGACGCCGACTGGCTCGTACAAGAAGGGCGACGTGGTGCGCGCGGTCGTGGTGCGGACGGCGAAGGAGTACGCGCGCCCCGATGGCTCGTACATTCGGTTTGACGAGAACGCCGCAGTCATCGTGGATGATTACAAGAATCCCAAGGGGACCCGCATCTTCGGGCCTGTGGCGCGCGAACTGCGCGAGAAGGGCTTCATGAAGATCGTGTCCCTGGCGCCGGAAGTCGTATAGGGGGCGTTTATGAGCAAGATGAAGATCAAGAAGGGCGATACAGTCGTAGTGCTCAGCGGCGACGACAAGGGCGCGAAGGGCGCGGTCAAGTTGACGATGCCAAAGCGCCAGATGGTGATCGTCGCGGGCGTGAATATGATCAAGAAGCATCAGAAGCCGACGGGGTCCACCCGCACGCAGGTGGGCATCATAGAGCGCGAGGCGCCCATCCACGTTTCCAACGTGGCGCTGTACTGCACCCATTGCCAGCGGGGCGTCCGAGTGGGCTACCAGGTTGCCGCCGACGGTTCCAAGGTGCGGGTCTGCCGCCGCTGCGGCGAACCGCTGTGAGCCGGCCTGATGCGTGAGGAGTTTTGAGTATGCCGAGGTTGAAGGACAAGTACCAACAGGAAATCCTGCCTGCTTTGCAGCAGGAATTTGGGTACCGGAATGTGATGGAGGTGCCCCGAATCGTCAAGGTGGTGGTGAACGTCGGCCTGGGCGAGGCGCTGCAGAACGCCAAGGCCCTGGACGCCGCGTCCAACGACATCATGCTCATCACGGGCCAGAAGCCCATTGTGCGCAAGGCCCGGAAGTCCATCGCCACCTTCAAGTTGCGCGAGGGGAACCCCATCGGCATCAAGGTTACGCTGCGTGGCAATCGTATGTATGATTTTCTGGACCGGCTGATGAACATTGCCCTGCCGCGACTGCGGGACTTCCGCGGCGTCTCGCCGGATGCCTTTGACGGGCGCGGCAACTACACCCTGGGACTCCAGGAGCAACTCATCTGGCCCGAGATCAACTACGACACCATTGACAAAGTCCGAGGAATGGAAGTAACGATTGTTACGACGGCGAAGACCGATGAGGAAGCACGCCGACTGCTCCAATTGCTCGGGATGCCTTTCCGAAAGCGGCAATAGCAGGGATTCATAAGCAGGAGGGAGTAAGACAGTGGCGAAGAAGAGCATGATTGCGCGGGAAAAGAAGCGGAAGTACGCGGTTCGGGTTCGCAACCGCTGCCACATCTGCGGGCGACCCAGGGGCTACATGCGCCGCTTTGACCTGTGCCGGATTTGCTTCCGTGAACTGGCCGTGGAAGGCAAGATTCCCGGTATTGTGAAGTCCAGTTGGTGATTCAGACAGGAGTGCAGGGAATGAGCGTAAATGACCCGATTGCCGATATGCTGACGCGGATGCGGAATGCGACGATGGCGCACCACAAGACGGTGGCCATCCCCCATTCGCGGGTGAAGGCGGAGATTGCACGAATTCTCAAGGAGGAAGGCTACATCAAGGACTTTGAGGTCGTGAACCAGAAGCCTGCTCCTGTGCTGAGGTTGCATTTGAAATACACACAAGACAAACAGCCTGTGCTGACCGGCCTGAAGCGGGTCAGTTCGCCTGGGCGGCGGGTGTACACCAGCCGGGCCGACATCCCGTGGGTGTTGAGCGGCGTCGGCATCGCGATTCTGTCCACGCCGAAGGGTGTCATGACCGGGCAGAAGGCGCGGCGGCTCGGCGTGGGCGGCGAGATTCTGTGCTACGTCTGGTAGGAATCGCGCCCCAGGGCGTACAGGATGTTTGCAGGGAGGAATGGAAGTGTCGCGTATAGGACGGCAACCCGTGCCGATTCCAAAGGGTGTGCAGGTAACGATAGAAGGGAATCGCCTGATCGCAAAAGGGCCGAAAGGTGAACTGGCCCGCGATCTGCCCGAGCCGATTCAGGTGCGGGTGGAAGGCGATCAGATAGTGGTTACGCGCCCCAGCGACGACCGAGTGCATCGGTCGTTGCACGGCCTGACCCGTGCGCTGGTGGCGAACATGATCACCGGCGTGCACGAGGGGTTCACCCGCCGCATGGAGATTGAAGGCGTGGGGTGGCGCGCGGAGGCGCAGGGGCCGAACCTCGTGCTGATGGTGGGGTATTCCCATCCGGTTGAGATTGTGCCGCCCCCTGGCATCACCTTCCAGGTGGACAAGGGCGGGCGCACCTTCTCCATCTCGGGCATTGACAAGGAACTGGTAGGGGAAATGGCGGCGCGGATTCGGCGCGTGCGACCGCCCGAGCCGTACAAGGGCAAGGGCATCCGCTACGAGGGCGAGAAGATTCGCCGCAAAGCCGGCAAGGCCGGTAAGGTCGGCTAATCGTCCCGCTGTGCCGGTAGTGATTAGAAAGTTCTCTCCCTCCTCGGCAAAAACGGGGCGGGGTGGTCTAGGGAGGAATGAGGATGAGCAAGGAAGTGGATACCGCAAAGGCTCGCGAGATAAGGCATCGGCGCGTTCGTGCCACGGTGAAGGGGACGAGCGCCCGGCCGCGCCTGAACGTATTCCGGAGCAATCAGCATATCTACGCGCAGATCATTGACGATACGATCGGGCACACGCTGGTGTCTGCTTCCACTATTGACGCCGAGATTCGCCCGAAGTTGGGAAGTCTGAGCAAGACCGAACAGGCGAAACTGGTGGGGCAGACACTTGCAAAGAGGGCCTTGGCCATCGGGGTTACGAAGGTGGTCTTTGATCGGGGCGGCTACCGTTATCATGGCCGCGTGAAGTCGCTGGCAGACGGTTCGCGAGAAGGCGGGCTGGAGTTCTAACCCTGCACCGGGTTTTTGAGGAGGATGCATGTTCGGCGAAGAGTACGAAGAGCAGGAACAACTGGAAGAGCGATTGGTGTCCATCACCCGCGTGGCCAAGGTGGTCAAGGGTGGGCGCCATTTCGGGTTCCGCGCCGTGGTCGTCGTGGGTGATCGCAACGGGAGCGTGGGGGTCGGCATCGGCAAGGCGCGCGAGGTGCCCGATGCGATCCGCAAAGGCTCGGAGCGGGCGCGGAAGAACATGAAGAAGATCCCGCTGGTCGGGACGACGATCCCGCATCCGGTCATCAGCAAGTTCGGCGCGGCCCAGGTGCTGCTGAAGCCCGCTTCTCCGGGCACGGGCGTGATCGCGGGCAGCGCGGTGCGCGCCGTGGTGGAAGCCGCGGGCATCCGCGACATCCTGACCAAGTCGCTGGGGAGCGCGAATCAGTTGAACGTTGTCCAGGCGACGATGAAGGGCCTGCTGCAACTGAAGGATTCGGCGCAAGAGGCCAGCATCCGAGGCAAGCAGGTTGTGGAAGTTACTCCATTCTGGAGGCGTAAACATGGTGCCTCGTAAGAAGAGGGAACCCATTCGCAAGTTGCGCATCACGTTGCGCAAGAGCGTGATCGGCTACTCGGAGCGCCAGAAGGCGACCGTGCGCGCGTTGGGGCTGCACCATCTGGGCCAGGTGGTGGAGAAGCAGGACTCGCCCGTTGTGCGAGGGATGGTCGCCAAGGTCAGCCACCTCGTAGAGGTGCAGGAGGTTGAAGAGTAGATGAAGTTGCATGAACTGTGGCCCGCGTGGGGCTCAAAGAAAGACAAGCGGCGGGTGGGCCGCGGCCACGGCTCCGGCCGAGGCAAGACCGCAGGGCGCGGCACGAAAGGCCAGAACGCGCGCACGGGCGGGCCGGTGGCTCCCTACTTTGAGGGTGGCCAGTTGCCCATGGTGCGCCGCCTTCCCTTCCGGCGCGGCTTCACCAACATCTTCAAGGTGCAGTACGCGACGGTCAACGTGTACCGCCTGGCGGAGTTTGAACCCAATACCGTCGTTACGCCCGACCTACTGGTGGAGAGCGGCATCATCCGTTCGGCCGACCTGCCGGTGAAGATTTTGGGGCACGGCGAGATTGACCGCCCGCTGACGGTCAAGGCCCATCGGTTTACGGCTAGCGCGAAGGAGAAGATTCTGGCCGCGGGTGGTTCTGTTGAGGAGATCGGCTAACAGTCCGAAGGAGCGTAGAGCATGCTTCAGGCCCTGAAAAATGCCATCAAGTTGCCAGACCTGCGACGGCGGATCATCTTCACCATCATCGTGCTGATCGTGTACCGCCTGGCGTCGCAGATTGCCATTCCGGGCATCAACCACAACGTGCTGCGCGACCTGTTCGCCCGCAGCCAGTTGCTGGGGTTGCTGGATTTGTTCTCGGGCGGCGCCATGTCCAACTTCTCCATCATGGCGATGGGCGTGTATCCGTACATCACGTCGTCCATTATCATGACGCTGCTGCAGCCCATCATCCCGCCGTTGGAGCGGCTGGCCAAGGAAGGCGAGGCAGGGCGGCAGAAGATCAACATGTACACCTACATCGGGACGATTCCGCTGGCCCTGCTGCAGGGCTGGGCGCAGGCGACGCTGCTGCAGCGCGAAGGCGTGCTTTCGGGCTTCGGCTTCTCGGGCGCGGCGCTCCTGCCGACGGTCGCAACGCTGATCGCGCTCACGGCGGGCACGATGCTGGCCGTGTGGCTGGGGCAGTTGATCACCGAGCAGGGCATCGGGAACGGCGTGTCCATCATCATCTTTGGCGGCATCGTGTCGCGGATTCCGCAGCGCGTGGGCGAGATGATCGCACAACAGAACTACGGCGCGCTGATCGCGTTCCTGCTCATCACCGCGATTACGGTCGGCGTGATTGTGGTCGTGCAGGAAGGCGTGCGGCGAATCCCGGTGCAGTACGGGCGGCGTGTGCTGGCGCAGAGGGGGAACCGCCTGCGGGTGGCCGGTGGGCAGAGCACCTACGTGCCGCTGCGGGTCAACTCGGCGGGCATGATCCCGCTGATCTTCGCCCAGTCGCTGATGATCTTCCCGGGCACGGTGGCGAGTTACTTCGTGGGCTCGTCCAACGCCACGATATCCAAGATTGCAACCGGCGTGCAGAGTTTCTTCTCGCCGCAGGGCAACTGGTACTGGATTTTCTACTTCTTCCTGGTTGTGGGGTTCACGTACTTTTACACGGATGTGGTGTTCCGGCAGCAGAACCTGCCCGAGATGCTCCAGAAGAATCACGGGTTTATCCCGGGCATTCGGCCTGGGCGTCCCACCGCCGACTATCTGAACGGCGTGCTGGGCCGCATCACGCTGGTGGGCGCGCTGTTCCTGGCGGTGGTCGCCATCCTGCCCTGGCTCACCCGCGACCTGACGGAGACATCCACCATGCTCATCACGAGCGCGGGCTTGCTCATCGTCGTGGGCGTGGTGCTGGATACGATGAAGCAGTTGGAAGCGCAGTTGCTGATGCGCCACTACGAGGGCTTCATCAAGTAGGGTAGCGGTGGCATCGGAGCGGGGAAAGGCGGGAGCGATGGAGCCGAAGTACTACATTCTGCTGGGCGCGCCGGGAGCGGGCAAGGGCACCCAGGCGGCCATGCTGATCCTGGCGCTGGGCATCCCGCACGTGGCAAGCGGCGACCTGTTCCGCGAGCATCTGAGCAAGGGCACCGAGTTGGGCCTGCTGGCCAAGCAGTACATGGACGAGGGGAAACTCGTGCCGGATGACGTTACGGTGCGCATGGTGCTGGAGCGGCTTGCGCAGCCCGACTGCGCCAGGGGCGCGATCCTGGACGGCTTTCCGCGCACCATCGCGCAGGCCCAGGCGCTGGAGCGGGCGCTGGCCGCGAAGGGGCAGAAAATCCAGGCGGCGCTGTACATCAAGGTTTCCACCGACGAACTGTTGCGACGTTTGGGTGGGCGCTATACTTGCAAAAACTGCGGGGCCGTGTATCATATCGTTTTTGACCCGCCGAAGCAGGCTGGCGTATGCGATAAGTGCGGTGGGCCGTTGTACCAGAGGCCCGATGACACGCCGGAGACCGCGAAGAAGCGGCTGGACGTGTACTTCCAGCAGACGGCCCCACTCATAGAGTACTACCGCCAGCAAGGGCTGCTGCGGGAAATAGACGGCGAGCAGTCCATAGAGATGGTTCACGCGGCGCTCTTGAAAGTCATCAAGGGCGAGTGAAGGCTCTTTTCTAACCGATGGTTACGCTGAAATCCGGCCGAGAACTGAAGTTGATGCGCGAGGCAGGGCGGATCGTGGCCCAGGTGCTGGAGGCGCTGAAGGCCAAGGCCGCGCCAGGGGTTACGACGGCCGAACTGAACGAGGAGGCCGAACGGCTCATCCACAAGTTGGGCGCAGTCCCCTCGTTCAAGGGCTATCACGGGTATCCGGCGGCGATTTGCGCGTCCATCAACGAGCAGGTGGTGCACGGGATACCGGGTGGCCGAAGGCTGAACGAGGGCGATATCCTGAGCGTGGACGTGGGGGCCATCTTCAAGGGCTACCACGGCGACGCGGCTATCACGGTCCCCATCGGGGCGATTAGCCCCGAGGCGCGACGGCTGCTGGAGGTTACCGAAGGCGCGCTGTGGGCGGGCATCGCCAAGGCCCGGGTGGGCCTGCGCACCGGCGACATCTCGGCGGCCATCCAGGAGTGGGTGGAGAGCCGAGGGCTGTCGGTGGTGCGCGAATACACCGGCCACGGGATCGGCAGGCAGATGCACGAGGACCCGCAAATCCCGAATTTCGGGCGGCCCGGAACGGGGTACATCCTGCGCGAGGGGATGACCTTCGCGCTGGAGCCCATGGTCAACCTGGGCACGTGGAAGACGAAGGTGCTGAGCGACGGCTGGACGGTGGTAACGGAAGATGGGCGGCTGTCTGCCCACTTTGAGCATACCGTTGCGGTTACCGACGGGGAGCCGCAGGTGCTCACGGTTTTGTAGCAGAAAGGAATTGGGAGGCGATAGGTCATGAAGGTCAGCGGTTCTGTGAAGCGACGCTGCGAAAAATGCAAGATTATCCGACGGCGCGGGGTGGTGCGCGTGATTTGCACCAATCCCAAGCACAAGCAGCGCCAGGGTTAGGCGTTGCGTGGGTTCGGCCGTGAGGGCTACGATTCTAGGAGGAAAGTAAGGCATGGCACGTATTGCTGGAGTTGACTTGCCTCGCGACAAGCGCGTGGAAGTCGCACTGACGTACATCTACGGGATCGGTCCTTCCACCAGTCGGGAGATTCTGGCGCGTACCGGAGTCAACCCGGACATTCGGGTCAAGGATCTCTCGGAGTCGGAGATTGCGACGCTCCGCGAGTTCATTGACAAGAACTATCGGGTGGAAGGCGACCTGCGCCGCGAGGTGAGCATGAACATCAAGCGGCTCACCGAGATTGGGTGCTACCGCGGGCTGCGACATCGGCGGAACCTGCCGGTTCGCGGGCAGCGCACACGGACGAACGCACGCACCAAGCGCGGGGCGCGCAAGACCGTGCCGGGCAAGAAGAGGTCGCGGGCCAAGAAGTAACCGGCCCAGCATCCTGGGCGCGGCGCCCGAAAGGGCGGCCCGCTATGGCAACGCATGGAATTGAGGAGGAATCATGGGGCGAACAAGCGGAAGACGGCGAGGGGCGCGGGTTGAGCGCAAGAACGTTCCTTACGCGCAGGCGCACATCCTGGCCACATTCAACAATACGATTGTTACCGTTACCGACCAAAACGGCAACGTGATCACGTGGGGAAGCACCGGTTCGGCCGGGTTCAAGGGGTCCAAGAAGAGCACCCCCTACGCGGCCCAACTGGCGGCCCAGCAGACCGCGAAGCAGGCGATGGATCACGGGGTGCGAGAGGTGGATGTGTTCATCAAGGGCCCCGGCCCGGGCCGCGAAGCGGCGATCCGCGCGCTGGCTGCCGCCGGCCTGAAGGTGCGGTCCATCTCGGACGTTACGCCCATCCCGCACAACGGTTGCCGCCCGCCCAAGAAGCGGCGAGTCTAAAGTTACGGGTTTTGCAAGAGTAGCAGGATCCTTGCAGGAGGAAAGATGGCTAGATACATAGGTCCGGTCTGCAAACTGTGCAGGCGTGAAGAAGAGAAACTCTATCTGAAGGGCGAGCGCTGCTTTGGCGACAAGTGCGCCCTGGAGAGGCGCAACTACGCCCCCGGGATGCACGGGCGCAAAGGGCAGTTCCGCCGCAAAGTGTCGGACTACGGGCTGCGACTGCGGGAAAAGCAGAAGGCGCGCCGCATTTACGGCGTCCTGGAAAGGCAGTTCCGCCGCTACTACGAGGAGGCCCTGAAGCGGCCCGGCATGACCGGCGTTACGCTCCTGAGCATCCTGGAGCGGCGGCTGGACAACGTGGTGTACCGTCTGGGGTTTGCCGAATCGCGGGCGCAGGCGCGGCAGTTGGTGCGGCATGGGCACTTTGAGGTGAACGGCCGCAAGACCAATGTCCCGTCCATGATCTTGCGCCCGGGCGACGTGGTGGCGGTGCGCCAGAGCAGTTACAATAACGGCTACTTCTCTACCGTGAAGGAACTCTTGGCCGAGCGCAAGGTGGTGGATTGGCTCAGCCGCGACGACAACCGTCTATCCGGACAGGTTTTGAGCATGCCGACCCGTGAGCAGATTGATGTTCCGCTGCAAGAGCAACTCATCGTGGAGTACTACAGCCGCTAGTGTTGCTCTGCCATTTTGTAGCGAACAAGGAAGGTGGTTTCGTTGTTTGATCAAGTGCTAACGAAAATAGAAACCGAGGCAGGCTCCCAGAAGTACGGTCGGTTCAGCATCGGCCCCTTGCCGGGCGGCTACGGCGTAACGTTGGGGAACGCGCTGCGGCGAGTGCTCCTGTCCTCGCTGCCGGGCGCTGCGGTAACGTCCATTCGGGTGAGCGGGGTGTTCCACGAGTTCTCGGACATCCCCCACTGCAAAGAGGACATGATCACGCTGATCCTCAACGCCAAGCAGTTGCGGTTCATCATGCCGCAGGGCGAGACCGCGCGGCTGCATGTGGAAGTCAAAGGCGAAGGCGTGATCACAGGGGCCGACCTGGTGTGTCCGGCGCACGTGGAGATCGTCAACCCCGATCAGCATCTACTGACGGCCGACTCGCCCGAGGCAGACCTGGACATTGAGATGGTGGTGCAGACCGGATACGGCTACTCGCCGGCGGAGGAACGCGGCGAATTGCCCATCGGCGAGATTCCGGTGGATGCGGTGTTCAGCCCGGTGCGCAAGGCGAACTTCCGCGTGGAGCGCGAGCGCGTGGGCCAGATGACCGACTTCAACCGCCTGATTATGGAAGTGTGGACCGACGGCACCCTCCGGCCGGGCGAGGCGCTGCGGCAGAGCGCGCAGATTCTGGTGAAGCATTTCGCCCTCATCGCCGGCGTAAGCGATGTGGAGGTGATGGAGGCCGAGGCTCCCAGCGAGATCAGCGTTCCCGATTGGGTTCGCTCTGCGCCGATTGAGGACCTGGAACTGACCGTCCGCGCCTACAATTGCCTGAAGCGCGCGGGTATCACGAAGGTGGGCGAAGTCCTCGCGCGCCTGGAGAAGGGCGAAGACGAGATTCTGAGCATCCGCAATTTCGGCCGCAAGTCGCTGGACGAGTTGCTGGAGAAGTTGCGGGCCAAGGGGTACCTGCAGGAGTAGCGGTCGCGCGGTTCCTGCGGCATCCCTGCACCGGAGACTTGATTCAACGAGGGATTGGATATGCGACACAAGGTAGCAGGCCGAAAACTGGGACGTTCCACCGGGCAGCGCAAGGCGCTGTTCCGGACGCTGGTAACGCAGTTTCTGGATCACGGCAAGATACAAACGACCGAGGCGAAGGCCAGGGCCATTCGCGGCCAGGCCGAGCGCATGATTACGCTGGCGAAGCGCGGGGACTTGCACGCGCGCAGGCTGGCGGCTGCGCAGTTGAACGACCCCAAGGTGGTTCAGAAGTTGTTTGAGACCATCGGGCCGAAGTATCAGGATCGCGCGGGCGGGTACACCCGCATGCTGAAGTTGGGGCAGCGCCAGGGCGACGGCGCACCGATGGTGCTCCTGGAGTTGGTGGAAGAGTAGGACTGACGGACGAGGTGAATCGCGCGGCAGCAGAAACGGCGCCATCGCCTGGTCTCGCCGTAGAGGCGGAAGGTCAGATTTACAAGGCCGTTGTGGAATACGACGGCACACAGTACTTTGGATTTCAAATACAGCCGAATGCTCCGACTATCCAGGGCGAACTGGAGGCGGCGCTGGCGAAGGTGCTGGGCGGGCCTGTCCGCGTCGTGGGCGGAGGACGCACGGACGCGGGCGTGCATGCCCTGGGGCAGGTCATCAGTTTCCGGGCCGCATGGAGGCATTCGCCCGAGGAACTGGGCCGGGCCATGAACGCTCACCTGCCCGCCGACATCGCCGTGCGTGAGGTGGCCGCGATGCCCGAGGGGTTCCATGCCCGCTTCAGCGCGGTGGCGCGGCGCTACCGGTACACGCTGTTCGTGTCGCCGGTGCGGTCGCCGCTGCGGGAACGGTACGCATGGCGGTTGGCCGAAGAACCCGATTGGGAGAGCCTGGCGCAGGCCAGCGCGCTGGTGGTGGGCGAGAAGGACTTCGGGGCTTTCGGGGAAGCGCCGTGGGGCGATTCCACGGTGCGGTGCGTCCGCCAGGCCTGCTGGAGCAGGCGCGGGGACTTCCTGCTGTGGGACGTGGAGGCCAACGCGTTCCTGCGAAGCATGGTGCGGACTCTGGTGAGTACCATGGTCTGGGTGGGCACGGGGCGCATGACGCTGGAGGCGCTGGCGGACTTGTTTCGCCAGCCGGATCGCAGCCGAGTCGCGCCGCCGGCTCCGGCATCCGGGCTGTGTCTGATGGAAGTGCTCTACGGACGTGGGGCATGCAGCATCTCTGAGTAAGGAGTTATACAGGTGAAGACATACGTAGTCAAAGAAGGCGAAATCGAGCGAGAGTGGTACGTGGTGGACGCGGAGGGGAAGACGCTGGGGCGTCTGGCTTCCCAAATCGCCCGCATTCTGATGGGCAAGCACAAGCCGTACTACACCCCGCATTTGGATACCGGCGATTTTGTGGTCGTGGTCAATGCGGATAAGATTCGCGTTACCGGCCGCAAGTTGGATCAGAAGATGTACTACCGCTATTCGGGCTATCCCAGCGGGCTGAAGAGCGTAACGCTTCGCAGGCAGTTGGAGACCCATCCCGACCGCGTCATCTGGGCGGCGGTGCGCAACATGCTGCCCAAGAACAAGTTGGGGCGGGTGATGCTGAAGAAACTGAAAGTGTACGCTTCGCCCGATCATCCACACGCGGCGCAGCAGCCGAAACCGTTAGATTTGTAGGTTAGGAGGACGCATGTCAGTTCAGTACTATGAGGCAGTGGGTCGGCGCAAAGAGGCCAGCGCGAGGGTGCGTCTCTTCGCCGGTTCGGGCAAGATTGTGGTGAACAACCGCCCGGTGGAGGAATACTTCCCCCGCGAGGGCGACATGATCCAGTTGCTGGAGCCTCTGCGGGTTACGGAGACCGAGGGCAAGTGGGACATCACGGTTCTGGTGAAGGGCGGGGGCGTTTCCGGCCAGTTGGATGCGGTGCGCCATGGCATCGCGCGCGCCCTGCTCAAGGTGGACCCGGAGATGCGCCTTCCGCTGCGCAAGGCGGGGTTGCTCACCCGCGACCCGCGCGCCAAAGAGCGCAAGAAGCCCGGCCTCAAGCGCGCACGCAAGGCGCCGCAGTACACCAAGCGTTAGCCCAAGCGCGGCCTCGTTTGCGGGGCACGCTCGGACGCAAGACAACAAAAGAGGGTGCACAGGACGTTCCTGTGCACCCTCTTTGTGCTGCCGGCGCTAGTGCGTGAAGTACATGATGACGATGACGGCTATCCCAAAGAGGAGCACGTTCAGGAAGAAGGGCTTGTCTTTCAGGAGCAGTTCTTCGGGACTGCCGCCCTGTTGCTTGATGTGGATCAGGTACAGGTAGCGAAAGATGCCGTACAGGACAAACGGGATGGTGAGCATCATGGTGTGGTTGGCGGGCACGTTGGGCGCGAAGAACGTGTACAGCGAGTAGGCGATGACCGTGCTGGACGCCACGACGTTGATCATCTCGTCCAGGAACCGCAGGCTGTACTGGTCCAGGATGGCGCGGTGGTTGTTGGCATCTTCCGCCAGCAGCGCCAGTTCATGCCGCCGCTTGCTGAAGCCTAGGAACAGCGCGAGCAACGTCATGCAGATGTACAGCCACGGCGAGAAGCGTTCCACGTTCACCAGCACGACGCCGCCCGCTACACGCAGCACGAACCCCGCGGCGATGGTCATCACGTCCAGGATGACGTAGTTCTTGAGGTAGAACGAGTAGGCGACCATGAGCAGGAGATAGGCCAGGCTGATGACCCCGAACGCGGCGTTCAGGGCGAAAGCCGCCGGCACAAAGATGGCCACGATGAGGACAGCGGCGATGATGGCGGCGCTCTTGGGCAACTGGCCAGAGGCCAGCGGGCGGTTACGCTTCACCGGATGCAGCCGGTCTCGCTCAATGTCCACCAGGTCGTTGATGAGGTACACGGCGCTGGACAGCAGGCAGAAGATGACGAACCCCGCCAGCGTCGGGAGCAGGTACTCGGTCTGGAATAGTTTGCGGTCAAAGACCAGGGCGGCCCACACGAAGACGTTTTTCGTCCACTGCTTGGGCCGCATGCTTTTGATGAGCAGGCGCAGCACGATGTTTCTCCTCGGTTGGGTAGAGTAGCCGATACATGATATCGGAGATTGGCTGGGGCGTCAACTTGCGGCGGGGGCTGCGAAGACCTCTCTGGGGCAGGCATGGGAACCTGCCCTCCACTCGCTATCCACGAATAACACGAATCCACGCCAATGGAGGACAAATACAGGCGCGTAGGGCGGCTTTCCGTAGCCGCCGAAGGCCTCCGCAGGCATGGGAACCTGCCCTGCGCTCGCTATCCACGAATAACACGAATCCACGCCAATGGCGAACAAATATAGGCACGCAGGGCGGCTTTCCATAGCCGCCGAGGGCCGGGGCAGGTATGGAAACCTGCCCTACGCTCGCTACCCTACGGTGTGCCGTCCCGCAGGGCGGCTTTCCGTAGCCGCCGTTCTCCCAAAACCTGGCCTGCCGCCCCGCGATGGCGGGCGCGTTCTTGACGTTTCGCGCGGGTGCGGGTATCCTGCATCCGTGAGCAAGGACAAGGTTCGCCTGGACGTGCTTCTGGTGGAGCGGGGCCTGGCCGAGACGCGGGAAAAGGCGCGACGGCTGACGCTGGCCGGGCAGGTGGAGGTGGACGGGCGCGCCGCGGACAAGCCCGGGATGGCCGTGCCCCGCGACGCCGACGTGCGCGTGCGCGAGGGGCTGCCCTTCGTCAGTCGCGGCGGCGTGAAACTGGCGGCGGCGCTGGATGCCTTCGGCATCGCCGTGGGCGGAGCGGTGGCCGCCGACTTCGGCGCGTCCACGGGCGGGTTCACCGACTGCCTGCTCCAGCGCGGCGCCAAGCGCGTGTACGCCCTGGACGTGGGGTACGGGCAACTGGCCTGGCCCCTGCGCGACGACCCCCGCGTGGTCGTCATGGATCGGGTGAACGTGCGCTATCTGGAAGCGTTGCCCGAATCCGTGGACATCGTTACGATAGACGTGTCTTTCATCTCTCTGGGCCTGGTGCTGCCCGCCGCGCTGCGCGTGCTCAAGCCCGAGTCGGGCCAGGTGGTGGCGCTGGTGAAGCCCCAGTTTGAAGCGGGCAGGGACAAGGTGGGCAAGGGGGGCGTTGTCAAAGACCCCGCCGTCCACCGCGAGGTGCTGGAACGGGTGCGGGACACCGCCCGCGCGCTTGGGTTTCGGGTGCGCGGGCTGATTCGCTCGCCCATCACCGGCCCTGCGGGCAACGTGGAGTTTCTGATGCACCTGGCGCTGGCCGGCGACGAGCCAGACTGGGATTCCATCCTGGAGGCGGCATTGGCGGCAGCCTCGCCGAACCCATAGACGAATCCAAAGACGGAGCAACGCACTGTGGCCAAAATCAACTCGCGAGACCGCTACTCCGGCGTGTTCTTCCTGGCTATGCTCGCCCAATTCGTGTTCTTCGCCAGCATCCACCTGCTCATGTGGACGTTGCCCCTGTACATATCCTTGAAGTTCCCGAGCGCGACGGAAGTTGGGCTGATCATCGGCCTGATGGCGGTTTCCGCGGTGCTGTTGCGGCCCTGGGCGGGGGCCTGGGCCGACCGCTACGGGCGCAAGGTGCTCCTCGCCGCCGGGGCCGTGGCCACCGGCATCGCCCCGCTGTTCTACCTGGCGGGCGGGTCCCTTCCTCTGCTGGCGGTTGGGCGGCTCATGCAGGGCGCGGGGATATGCCTGTTCACCACCGGCTACGGCGCGTTGATTCCGGACATCACGCAGCCGGAGCGGCGCGGCGAGGCGATTGGGCTGGCGTCCATCACCATGCCGCTCTCCCTGATGATCATGCCGCGCGTGGGCGCTGCCGTGCAGGAGCACTACGGGTTTGCGCCGCTGTTCGTCGCCTCGTGCCTGGTGGCGGCAGTGGCCCTTTCGGTGAGCCTGGGCCTGCCGCGCGGGAACTACAGCGGACAGTCGGGGGCCAGGCCGGTCTCCTTCCGCTCCGTGCTGCGCATGCGGCGACTGTGGGCGGCGCTGGCGGCGGTGGCGTCGCTGGCGCTGGCCTGGGGCGCGCTGCTGGCCTTCTTGCCCCTCTTCGCCGAGTCGCGCGGCATCGCGGGAGGCAGTTACTTCTTTCTGGGCTATGGCCTGGCGCAGGTTGCGGCGAGTTACTCGGTGGGCGGCCTGTCGGACCGCTACGGCCGGGCGCGCCTCATCGTGCCGGGGATGCTGGGCGTCGCGGTGGCGCTGGTGCTGGTGTCGCGGGTGAGCAGCCTGGCCCCATTGCTCGTGCTGGCGCCTGTGATCGGGCTGCTGTTCGGCGCGGCGAAGATTTCGCTGGACGCCTTCTGCGTGGATTCGGTGCCCGTGGAGGGGCGCGGGGCGGTCGTAAGCCTGGAGTTTGCCGTGTTTGACGCGGGCATCGGCCTGGGCTCGTTTGGGCTCGGGGCCGTGGCCGATGCGCTGGGCTACGGCAACATGTTCGTGGCCATGTCGGGGCTGATCCTCGCCGGGCTGCTGACGTTCGTATTCCTTCACAGGAGGAACGGGCGTGCGGCGTAACGTCTTCGGCCCGCGCGTCGGCCTGGTCTTCGCGGTGGCGGTCGCCGTGGCGCTGCGCCTCTACGGGCTGAACTGGGATGGCGGGCAGTGGATTCACCCCGACGAGCGCATGATCCTGATGGTGGTGAGTAATCGGCTGTCGGTCCCGACGCACGAGCAACTGCCGCTTCTCCTGACGTCCCAAAGCCCGCTGAATCCGGCGTTCCACGCCTACGGTTCGTTCCCAATGTACCTGCTCAAGGCCGCGCAGTTGATGGCGGGCGGCCGGCTGCCTCTGCACATTCTGGCGCGGGCGCTGTCGGTGGCCTTTGACTGCGGGACGGTGCTGCTCGTCTATGCGCTGGCGGCGTCCCTGGCAGGGGCATGGTGGGGCGTGCTGGCGGCGTTTCTGCTCGCCGTGTCGCCCATCCACGTTCAGTTGGCGCACTACTACACCGTGGACACAGTGCTCGCGTTCTGGACGGCGCTGGGGGCGTATTTCGCATTGCGGTTGGCCGCGACTGGCAGGCGGCGATGGGCGCTGGCAGTGGGCGCGGTCTCGGGGTTGGCCGCCGCGACGAAACTCATCGGAGCCGCGGTCATCTTGTTGGCGTTCCTGGCGCTTGCCGCGCGAGTGGCGGGAGGCGGGCGCTGGAGCCGCAAGGGGCTTGTGCAGGCGGTCGGTTGGAGCGCGGCGGCTGCGGGCGTGGCTTTGGCAGTCTTCGCCCTCGCCGACCCCTACGCCATCGTGGATGCGCGGGCCTTCTGGGGCGAGGCGGCCAATCAGGCCCTGATGGCGCGGGGCGATCCCCGCTTCCCCTACACGCTTCAGTTCTACTATACAGTCGCGTACCTGTACCCGTTCTGGCAGAACCTGACGCGGGGCTGGGGCATCGGGGCGGGGCTTCTGGCGTGGGGCGGCTTGATTTGGGGAGGCGCGCGGGCGGCGTTTCGGGTTCGCCGTCCCGACGGCTGGGCGGTGCTCGCGATGTGGGCGCTCGCGTTTTTCGTCGTGGTGGGCGGGTGGCACGCCAAGTTTCCGCGCTACCTTCTGCCGACGATGCCGCTGCTGTGCGTGTTGGCGGCGGGGATGTTGGCGGATGCCTGGCGGCGCTTCAGGGCGCGTGGTCAGCGAGCGGGGATCGCGCTGGCGGTTTCGGGCCTCGTCGCCGCCACGTGCCTGTACGCGGTCGGCCTGGATGGCATCTTCGGCCAGGAGCACTCGTGGGTGCGGATGTCGCGGTGGATGTACGAGCGAATCCCGAAAGGCGCTGCGGTGGCCACCGAGTACTGGGACATGGCCCTGCCGCTGCCGCTTGTGGCGGACGGCCACCCGCGCGACCGGGGCGACTACCGCCTGACCGAGTTGAGCCTGTACGATGCGGACACGCCGGAGAAATGGGAGGGCTTGGCGCGGGCGCTTGCGGCGACGGACTACTATGTTGTGGCGTCGCAGCGGGTGTACGGGCCGGTGGGCTTGCTGCGCGAACTGTATCCCACGACGTCGCGCTTCTACACGCTGCTCTTCCAGGAGCAGTTGGGGTTTCGCCTGGCGCACTGGGAGGGCACGGACATGCGGGTTCTGGGCGTGCGAGTTGTGGAGAACCCCTTCGCGCGGGCAGGGCTGCCCGTGCCCGGAGCGGTCCTGCGCACCTGGCAGGACGGGCGCGCGTGGCTGCTGCCGGGGGCCGACGAGTCGTGGACGGTGTACGATCGCCCGCTGGTGATGATATTCCGCAACGAGGGGCGGCTCAGCGCGCAGGACATTGAGGCGGCGCTGCTGTCGGCGGGGCCGTAGCGTGGGGGCTGGCGGCCTGTTTTGTCCAAGATTTGGCAAGGGATTATAATGGCACACCGATTAGGGCACTGTTCACAAGTTAAGCACTTTAACAACTTGTCAAATCTTGCATGTGAGTGAGCAATTGGATAGACTCACTACATGAGCGATGAGAAGACTTCCAGCAACAAGAGCACG
>Ga0078972_1002022_pt1 | contig 70511 bp, 68 predicted proteins | sample YelNatPaOPGAMG01_FD_67568 | JGI IMG/M metagenome (GOLD analysis project Ga0078972, IMG submission 67568) | Hot spring thermophilic microbial communities from Obsidian Pool, Yellowstone National Park, USA - OP-RAMG-01 (SPADES assembly) (version 2) | ecosystem: Environmental > Aquatic > Thermal... | reverse complement strand
ACAATGTAGTTGCAAATGCTGCACCGTCCATACCATATTGCAAGATTAAGAAGTAATTAAGAATAATATTTGCAAGAGCACAGACTGCACCTATTTTTAGTTCAACATCAAGCCTTCTCATTGCACCTATTGTCTTTAGCGGAAGAAGAGAAAGCGAGAAAACAAAGAGTGCGATTGTGTAAAGAATCAAAACAGTAGCACCGCTTGCGTATTCTTCTCCATAAAAAGCCCTTAGGAAAAATGCAGGAAAGCTTGCAAGCAGGATGAAGAACGGTGCAGCTATCAGAATCGACCATTTCATCCCTATTGCTGTTGTTTTTCTCATCTCATCTGTCTTCCCTTTTCCAAAAAGTTCAGAGACCATTGGAAAGAATATCGTTAATATCGCGCTGAACGGCAGAAGAAAAAGTCCTGCAAATGTTGTTACTATCGAATAGATACCAACTGACTCAAGAGCATTTTTACCTCCTAATAAACCAATCATAATCCTATCGCTAGCAACAGCAATTACATCTAATGTTGTTATTGTCATCATAATAATGCCAAAGACAACGACTTCTTTAAGCAAACCAATAACTTCTTTCTGCTCTGCTTCCTTTATTTTCCAAGATTTTATGTCACGAAGCATATAGTAGCCGCATACGATTATTATTGGAATATAAGAGAGCAGAAAGCCTGTGCTGATTGATAGATTGCTAAAGCCTAAAAAATAAAACGCGATAACAAGCGTAAGTATTAGTTTTACTGGTGTTTGCAAGGCAGAAATCACTTGCGACTCTTTCATCTTCTTTCTTCCGACAAGATAACCTCCTGTGATGCCTGTCATCTCATTAAAGAATATAACAAAGGCGAGAATTCTGAAAGAAGCTGTTGTTTCCGGCCGTCCTAAAAACGACGCGATACTATCAGCACTGAAAAATATAACTAACGAAAAGACCATCGAGGCAAGACCACCTATAAGCGCGACCATCTTGAGCAGAGAATAAAGCAAGTCCCTTCTTCCTTTTCCTTCTAGATAGGGAACATATCTTGCCAAAGATTGAAGAAGGCCGAAATCAGTGAATAAAGAGATCATGCTTATTACGCCATAAACAAAATAGAATATTCCGATTTCATCTGCAGAAAAAAATCTTGCAAGGAGAACTACGTAGAAGAATCCAAAGAATTTAGTTATTACTTGGCCAACACCTGTCCAGAAGGTTCCTTTTGCAAGTGTTGTGGTATCGACTTCTTCTTCCATTTTCTTTCATCCCGTTTTTATTTCTTACAAAAAAATTTTAAATAAGAGTAAAAGCGTAGGTATTATTATTGCTCCCATCAATTGCGTTCTTTCTACATTCAGTCTTATCGTCAGCCAACCAAGAATGCTCGACAGGCCCATTATCAAAATTCCATTTAATCCATCTATCAAGAAGCATATGAAGAAAAGATAAGCTATAAGCAAAAACGCTATTTTTTCAGAATTAAGAACTGCTATCTTTGTTATCTTGTATCTTAGAAGGTAAAGCAAGAAGGAAGCAGCAAGCACGCCAAACACAAAGAGCAAGGCAAAGAACAGAGGATCTTGGGCGATGTTTGCAAATTGCCCTGCCCAAGCAGTTGTTCCTACTCTTGCTTTATTTATCGTTGCTATCGTTGAAAAAGAAAAAACTACCTGGGAAACGCTTATCGAGGTTATAAGCGCAAGATAGGAGATTGTTTCTAAAAAGATGAAAGCAGCTGCAAAGCTTGCTATTTGTGCAGCCGAACTTATGCCAGGTAGCATCACTGCGAGAAATCCCAATACTATGCCGCATATTATCCACGGAACAGTTTCTAATTCCAGCATCTCTTCTTTTTTCTGTTTAGGTATTCTTGATTTTGTTATCGTGAGCAGGGATGCTATTGCGAACATCCCAGAAAAAAGCGGAAGAAAAGGATCATTTAAATCAGCATGGAAGGAATAATACCCTAAACATCCTGCGGCTAAGAAAACTACAAATGCATAAAATGGATTCTTGCTCCTTATTATCATAAAAAGCGCAAGAAAAAGTACGATGTATTTTATGTAACCTTTTATGTTTTCATAGATCAGCGGAAAAAGATCAAGCGAAGGAATGAAAAGCAAAATACAGAGAATTGAGGTTAGGGCAGCAGAAAATATCACTATCCTCATAGCGGTTAATCCCTTTCCGGCAAGGGTCATTCTTTGGCCAGGCAGTATATTGAGTACGGTATTCTCGTCTGGCACGCCAAAAAAGATCGCCAATATGAAACTCGCTATTATGTTCGCTGATGCCATTCCTATTATCAACAATGCCTTGCCTTCGTTAGAAAGATCTGTTTGCGCTATTATCGCGGCAAGTGTATTTGGATGCAGGCCTGGCAAGAGACCGGTTATCAATCCCAATATCCATCCAATCAAGTAATCGAGCATTGTTTTTATTTGACCAGAAAGCTTTATAATTTCTGAGCGAATCTCGAATGGATTATACTTTTCGCGAGATGGACTACATTATATCTTTAACAGCAGTTTTGGTCAATCTCCAAGCATCGGGCATCGAGATGAGATTGACTAATATTGTCTTAACACGGGCTAAAAGCATAAATGAAAGTGCTGCTTCTTTTTCCACATTGAAAAATAACATTACAAAAACACCTGCTGCTTCACTTGCACCCGCACCTGCAATCGTCGGCAGAGGCATAAACTCTAGTATAGTGACTAATGCTTGAAAGAAGTAATAAAAGAACACTTCTGGAAACGGTAGATTTAGTGATATTCCTACTGCTTTTGCAACAAAATACCAAGAGAGTGCTTTTGCACTCCAACCAAGAATAGTGAGCGCTGCTATTGAAAATGCTTCATTTGCAACGATATGGGAATGCTTTTGCATTCTTTCAAAAACAGAATAAACTCTTCCTATCACTGGTAGTTTTTCTGCAAAGCTAAACAATCTCAAAAAAGGTTTTGAGAAAAGAAGGAGAAGCATTACAACAATCATAAAAAGAAGGATTACAGAACCAGCAAAAACATATGGGGCTTGGCTTTCTTCAAGGAAATTCCACAAAAGATAGATTATTGCAAGTGTCCCTGCAATGAGTTTCAGTGAGAAATCAAATACCTGCGGGCCAAGGATAGACATCAAGGCTTTTTCAGATGGTACTTTATACTTATAGTGTAGCATGCCTGCTGTTGCGAAATAACCACTGCGAGCCGGAGTAAAATCAGCGGCAAGCATTCCAACTATATGCGAGCGAAGGACTGAGAGTAAACTTATGTTAACCCCGCTCTTGGCCAGCAATAGGCTTATCCTTATTGACATTATAACGTATAAAAGAAGAAGAAAGAGAATGGCGGCAAAAAGATAGAAAAGATTTATAGAAGTAAAGTGCTCTATGAGTTTTTCTAAATTCATAAAGTAGAGAATGGCACCAATGAGTAAAAGCGAAATGATCGCATCTATTACAATAACCCATTTTTTCTTTATCATAAAATCATGCTTTTTAATAAAACGTTAGCTTTAATATCCTATTTATCCAGTAAATCCGAAAGTGAATAAAAATCTGTCGCTTGGAAAACTGACAGATAACAAAAATTCAGCAAATTGATGTAATTTCTACTATTCCGACGTACTGACTTTTGAAAAAAGAGTATATAAAAGATAATGCTGCGCAGCGCTTTACCATCGTATTTTTTCCCAGTAAAATTGTGAGCCAGAGCTTGTGCTTGAGTTGTTTGTAATGCAGTATAGGAGCAAAACGAAGAATAGCTTTAGCAAAACGTACTGATCTATTCTGGCAATTGGTATGAATATTGAAGAAATCCTGAATTTGTTGGTATGAGGTAGAAATCGTCAGCAGATGGTCTATTTTCATCTTCGGTACTTACATACTCTATAGATGTATTATTCAAAGCAGCGGCCAATGGAAGATCCATAATTGTTCTGAACTATATTTTGCATTCTTTCCTATCTCAAAGAGAGCATAGCTTCTGAGTTTTCCAATCCAATTGCTAAGCTTTTTTAATCTTTTTTGAATTTTTATATTGGGATATGCATGGGATTGCATTGTATCCCTCCTCATAGCCCAAACTAATCAAAAATGTGGGCTATGAGGCTATTTCTAAGAAAAAAATTAGAAAAACTATCTGATCAAAGCGGCTGAGCGCTTTTGTTATAAAAGATGTTCGGACTTACTGTTCTGCCTTTTCAAGCGAAGATTTATTTACTTGTATGTTCACTAATCCTTTGTAGGTTTGGGAGGATAACTGTTTTGATTTCATAAAGTCTATATCTTCCCAAACCTACATATTTTTAAGCAATTACCGGACAAACTATGCGGAGCTGATTACGTATACAATCTAGTCTGACAGTGCAAGCCAATCAAGGTATGCCTTCATACCATCTTCAAAGCGCGTGCTCTCCTTCCAACCCAATCTTTCAAGTTTTCTCACATCAAGTAGCATCGTCCGCACATCACCGACCCAGCCGCGCGCTCCGCCTGTGTAGGTAAATTTTGGTTTTAGGCCCATATAATCGCACACCATTCTGGCGATTGTATTCACAGTATACTTTCTTCTGCTCCCTACATTGTAAACATCGTATAGCGCAGTTTGTCTTTCGTACGCTGTCAATGTGGCCAATATCGTATCATTGATATACAAATAGGATTTCTCCTGCCTTCCATCGCCCAGTATCTCAAGTTCGCTCGGATTCTTTTTGAGTTTTTTATAGAAATCGTGCATCACACCATGGGTACTCCTCTCTCCGAAGATATTTGCATATCTTAGAATGGTTGTCCTTATGCCGTATGAATGGGCATATGCCGAGCAGTATCCTTCACATGCAAGCTTTGAGGCACCATAATTACTTATCGGTGCGCACGGATAATCCTCCGGCGTAGGTATAAGCTCTGCATCTCCGTATACAGTAGAGGTGGATGCAAGCACAAACCTCTCCACATCAGCCTTCCTGCACGATTCGAGAAGACGAAAAGTAGCCACAAGATTTAACTCAAAACTTTTAGCAGGATTCTCAGCGCTTAGCCTCACGTCTGGGTCCGCAGCCATATGGAAGATAACATCTGCGTCCTCTATCTCTTCAGCAACATCTTCCTTTAGAATATCCTTTAAGATGAATCTTGCGCCCGGCGGTATGTTCTCTTTTTTTCCTGTAGAGAGATTGTCTATGATAATTACTTCATTGCCCTTTCTTAAAAGTGCATCTGTGAGATGGGAACCTATAAAACCAGCTCCGCCAGTAATAATCGCTTTCATAATAACCGCCGTATAGCTATATAACTTCCCTCAAAATATAAACCTATGTGTAAGAATTAAATAACGCGCTTCAAATTATAAACATTCGTACTCTGTTGCATAACTTCTTCTCTTAGCCGCTAAAACTGCAGAAGTTTACCAACTTCTAGGCCAATTAGTAATCATATTGTAAGCCATAACCTTTAGTTTTGCTTCTTTTGCCATGTTTTCAAATTTCTTGCTCATTAAACTCTCCCCAAACCTCCGCTTGAAGCTTGAGAAACAAACTTCTGCTAACCATCTCAAGCCGTAATTATGCTTCTTCCTCCAATAATCATATCCATCTTTTTTATTTCATAGATATATTGGCTTCTTCGGCCTGCAATATAGCCATGGCTAGAGCTAAGGATGACGCCTGTTTTTCTTGGTTTAATAACTGGTTTTATACCTATTGTATCAAGTTCTCTAAAATTTTCATAAGTATCATAAGCACCATCCATAAACTCTGTATCGACATTAGCAACTTCCTTTGACTGATAGGTCAAGGAAGGTAAGGCAGAACTATCAGAAGCCTTTTCATCTGTTATTTCAACTCCTAACATTGTACCTCTGAAAACATCAACACTGATATGTATTTTGACGAATCCCTTTCTGCATGCAATCCTTCCTTATGCTTGTACCTCAGCCATTCTCCTCTGCAGGTTACTGATAGGCCAGAACTGTCAATTGCGACTTTTGCATATCTTGTCTTTATCTCATTAATAACCTCTGGTGGAACTTTCTCATGAATCTCTATCATGAGTTTTCCTACTCTTCTAAATATAGTTGTGAAATCTGGAGCTTGGATCAGCCTACTCAATTGCCTGAATCCAATAAGCATGGCTTCAAGGTCTCTGTATGGCATATACATGTAACTTTCAAAATAGCAAGAAAAAATACAAACGGCGTAGGAAATTTGAATGGTCTGCCAACTTTTAGGGTATTCATCTTCCTGAGATCATCGTCCCATGTTTCAACCTGATTTCGCCACCTGAGCCGCGTCTTCAAGGACATAGAGATAGTGCTTCAGATTTCACGCCGCGTCTTAGCTCCTCAGAAAAACAGAATGTGACGAAGTCAGGTTTCAAGGAAAGAAAAATTCCAGAGTCTGGTAATCCTATCCACTAGGTGCTGGTTATATATTTGCCATACTGTCATATTACCATCGGCGTAGGAGTATTACGCCACTGGCCAATGGAGGAACTGGTCAAAAACCTCCTTGGCCTTTATGCTTAAAACTTACAGTAAGGTTTTAAAAGAATTATTCAACAAAGTAGTTCTGTGTCAGTCAATGAAATCTGTATCTATAATAATACCTGCAATAAATGAAGAAGAAGGCATAGAAAAAACGATTTCTGCGATTCCACGGCAGAAGCTAAAGGAGATGGGTTATAATGTCGAGATTATTGTTGTAGATGGTGGCTCGAAGGACAGAACTACCGAACTAGCTACTAGAGCAGGAGCAAAGATTATTGTGGAGTTGCGAAAAGGTTACGGCTTGGCGCTCAAAACTGGTTTTAATGCTGCTGTAGGGGACATCATTGTCTCAGCCGATGCTGACCATACATACCATGTTGAAGACATTCCAGAATTGCTCGCATTTATGGAAAAAAATAAGTTGGAATTTCTTAATACCGATCGCTTCAAAATGATGGATGAAGATGCGATGAAACCTAGAAATAAAATAGGGAATATCGTGTTAAGTTTGGCTGCCAGAATACTTTTTGGACTACCTTTTAATGATTCTCAGTCTGGCATGTGGTTTATGAGGAAATATGTCTGGGATGCTATACGAGAAAGGACGAAGAGCGACGGGATGGCATTCTCCGAAGAGATAAAGATCGAAGCATTTCGTGCTGGGTTTAAGTGCGGAGAAATCGGAATAAAATATCACAAAAGAAAAGGAAAGGCAAAACTCAATGCATGGAGAGACGGTCTCGGAAATATGTTGCACCTACTTAAAAAACGGTTGTGGTTTTTATGAAAATTGAAAAGATTCATCTTGCTGTGTTATTATCTTCGCTTGTATTGGCGTTCGGCACCTACAACATGGTTTCGGGCTTCAAGGCACTTCCTTCACCAATATTCGGAGGGGACATGTACTATCAATTGGGCTGCATCGAGCATATACTTGCTGGCGGCAATCCGCTTGACAGTTCGTCTATTATTGGAGGGATACCTGGTTATCTACCGCTGTATGCTCTCTTGGTATCTGCCTTCTCTTTGTTGTTCGGTTTGGACGCGTTTCATGGGCAGATCTATTTTTCTATTATCGCTGCTTTTTTAATGCCTATTATATGGTTTGTCTTAATTAAAAAATTGGTAAGGGATGAATGGATCGCGGCGATCGGCTGCATTCTTTCGATTTTAGTGATATACAATCCTCTTGGCTTTCCGATAATAAAATATACCGATTTCACCCGCTTGATAATGTTTCCTATTTTTCTGTATTTTTTATACGAGGCCTACAGAACGTTTAACATTAAAAACGCCACCTTTCTCGCATTTTTCTATTCGATACTAACGATATCCCACATGGTCGTCTTCGTTTCAGCCACGATAATCTTGGGGTTCTTTTTCTTGTATGCGCTACTCTCGGCCTATAAGGGCAAGACGGATTTTGTGGAGTTAGTAAAGAGAAATTGGAAGGCCGCTGCGATATTCATTATAATTGCGCTGCCGCTGTTGATGCTTTACTGGTATAGACCGCTTTTTGTCTATTCTCTTAAGATGTCCTATGATAGAACCCACATGGATGTTCCTGATTTTGCCAACCTGGGTGTGCAGATATGGTTTGTGTTCAATACCTTTTCAACTACGTTTCTTAATTTTTCAAGCATTGGTAGTCTCTTCTTCATTTTTTCAATCGTGCTTTTTGCTAAAAATATAAAAAGTGCATTCGAAGATGAAACCTTATGTTTTCTTACCATATTGCTCGTAGCCGCAACCTTTGCCGCATTTTCATATTTTGTGACAGAGCCTCTTCTTCACATGAATTTTATCTGCACGTATATTGTCGAGCTCATCTTTAAATCGTCAATATTTCTGCTCGGCGTTTATTTCCTTGATAGGCTGGATATTTCTAAGAGAATTGGAAACGCGGCTTGGGTTGTCTATTCTCTTGCAATAATTGTGCTTTTGCTGCTTATCTTCTCTGGCGCGGATGCTACACAGAAGGCCGATCCGTTCTTCAAAAACGCAGAAACACCGCTACCTCCCTACATCAACTCGCTTGCAGCCTACATAAAGCAAAATACCTCCGTAAATGATGTTTTCCTCAGCACCAAAGAACTTAGTTTTATGATAAACGCTCTTACGGGCAGAAAGCTGGTGACAAACAGATGGGCGCAACAGAATGACCCGTATGTTAACATGCCGCAGAGGGATATCGATGCTACCATTATGCTTTATGGGAATAACAGCGCAGAGCGTCGCGAACTGCTGAAAAGTTATAATGTATCATATCTCTATTGGGACGTGAACTGGATATTCACAGAGTACCAACGCACACCGCGAGGCGAGATCTATCCCTTTGATCCCTTAATTACATTAGATACCCCTTCAGCGCGCGCAGAGTTTTACAGCAACGGTATAAAATTCGCTAATATGACAACTTGGTTAGACCCAGCCATAAAGTTCTGGTACATCCGACAATACCAAATTCTCATCGTCTCTCCTGAAAATTACAGGAGCTTTGACAGGCCGTGGAATGAAGGGCTGGACCCATATCTCGAGGAGGTCTGGTCGTATAGCGAAGGTGGGCAGAAGATAGCCGTTCTTTATAAAGTTCTGGACAAAGGTTAAAGCGTTTCCTACAGGGGGAAACTTTTTTAAATTCTTTCCCCCTAGAGTAAACTCGATAGATATGCGAAAAGAAGATTTATTGAGATATTTGATCGATAAAAAAGAGATAATAAAAGATCTTTATGTTTTTTCTCGTGATACCACCCTCGAGCCAACTAAGGATTTTATAATATCTATTGTTGGGCCACGCCGCGCCGGAAAAACTTATTCCTTATACGATTTAATCAAAAATAAGCTTAAGCTTAGAGAAGAAGATTTTATCTTTATGGATTTTGAAGATGCAGAATTGGCAGATATGAATTTTAACGAGATACTAGATGCTGTGAATTTACATGAAGAGTACTATGGTAAAAAGCCAGCGTATATTTTTTTAGATGAAGTACAAAACATAAAAAACTGGAGCAAATCTGTAAGAAGTTTGTTTGAGACAAAAAAATACTCAATATTCGTTTCTGGCTCGTCCTCAAAACTACTCTCAAAAGAAATAGCTACTTCATTGAGAGGAAGGTCATTGACTTACTGTATTTTGCCTTTTTCATTTAAAGAATTTTTAAAATTCAAAAATTTTGAACCAAAGGAAATGTACACTACCTCTGAAGAAAACAAGATTAAGAATTACATGAGAGAGTACTTGACCTATGGTGGTTTTCCAGATGTCATAAATGAAAAGAAAATAGCAAACAGATTTTTCAAAGAGTATATCGATCTGGTTGTTTTTAGAGATGTGATCGAAAGACATAAAGTGAAAAACACATTTGTAGTAAAATTCCTGATAAAGAATCTTCTCTCTTCATTTTCTAAGGAATTCTCTATCCATAAGATTTTTCTTACATTGAAATCCCAAGGCATAAAGGTTAGCAAAAAAACAGTATACGAATACGCTATATATCTTGAAGACGCCTTTTTCTCATTCTTTCACAAAAAATTTTCTTATTCATTGAAAAATATAGAACTCTCTATTCCGAAAGTATACATAAACGATGTTGGGATAATAAATTTTTCATTACCTAAATCTTCGGAGAATATCGGGAAATTAATGGAGAATGCTGTCTTTTTAGAGTTAAAAAGAAGAGAAAAAGAGACTTATTACTGGAAGGATTTACAACACGAGGTTGATTTTGTTGTTAAAGGAAATGGCGATAAGATAGAGCAACTTATACAGGTGTGCTATGATATATCTGATATAAATACAAAAAAGAGAGAGTTCGATGCCCTTGCTAAAGCAGCATGCGAATTTAGGTGTAAAAATCTCCTGTTGATAACCTATGACCAAGAAGGCGAGGAAGAGATAAAAGGAAAAAAGATAAAGCTAATACCGCTATGGAAGTGGCTTCTTTCTAAATAATTTGCAGCGGCCTCATTTGCCTTTAAGAGAATGTTATAAATAACTTTCTTTCTATAAAATATCAGCGCTGAATTGCGCTGGCGATGGGATGTTTGACGATATTATACAATCAGCAAAGGAGGGGAAAGTTGAGAAGCCGAAAGATGACGAATTTTTTCATGTCAGGATAGCAGCGATCGGTGTCGGCGGGGCAGGATGCAACACGATTAACCGGATGATGAGTGAAGGAATAAAGAGCGCGAGAACGATTGCGGTAAACACAGACGGAAAACATTTGAACATGATCTCGGCAGACAAAAAGATTCTCATTGGAAAAACCATTACGAGAGGGTTAGGCGCTGGAGGAGATATCGAGATCGCTAGAAAGTGTGCGGAAGCAGACAGGGCATTGTTGAAGAGAGAAATAGGAGAAAACGAGTTGGTCTTCCTTTGCGCTGGTATGGGTGGTGGGACTGGCGGCGGGGCAGCGCCTATCGTGGCAGAAGTGGCGAAAGAGAGCGGCGCGATCGTGGTTGCCATGGTAACCTATCCATTTTCGCTCGAAAGGGTTCGCTTGAAAAAAGCCCAACAATCGATAAGGGCATTGGTCGACGTTTGCGATACTGTTGTTGTGATAGATAACAACCGTCTGTCAGCATACGCGCCAAATCTTCCGATAGACAAGGCGTTTGCGCTTGCTGATTCTATAACGACAAGAGCGGTTCGCGGCATAGCAGACACGATCTCGTTCCCAAGCCTGATAAATGTTGATTACGCAGATGTAAAGGCAGTTATGGAAAACGGCGGGATCTCTATGATCTCCTTGGGCGAGGCATCCGGTCATGATAGGGTCGAGCAGGTGGTAAAAAACACACTCGAACATCCGCTTTTGGATGTCAGTTATGAAGATGCAAAGGGCTGTCTGTTGCATTTGGAAGGCGGACCGGATTTGACATTGGGCGATGCGATAAAGGTGGGCGAGATGATAACGCAGAGCTTCAACGAAGACGCAGCGATAAAAATGGGCGCGAGGATAAACCCAGAATTGAAAGGCACGATAAGAGCGACGGCGATAATAACCGGCGTCAAATCGCCGTATATGTTCCAAAAAGGAGAGAGCGATAGGCTTGTCGGCAGTAGCGAGCTTGCCGGAAACGACGAGGATATATTCAACCTCTAAACTATAGGGTGGTTTTTTGTTTTTGGCTTTTGATCCTTATCTATTATTGTTAATAATATTCTGTTGTTTTTTTGTCCCGGGGATTTTGATAAGCATAGCATTGCTGAAAGGCACGCGGCTTAACATATTTGAAAAATCAATAATCGGGCTTGGCTTGGGTTTTTCTGTCCCCCAACTTTTTCCGTTCCTTCTTTTCTTTTTCTTCGGCATAAAATATACCTATGACTTGGCACTTGCCACAGTTGCGGTTTGGTGGTTGCTCGCGATCGCACTTTCTGTATGGAAACGAATAGATAGCGATCTTTTGGATTTTACAAAGCAGGTCAAAAGTCAAACAAAAGAATCGCTTGCCTTTTATTGCATTCTTATTTTGATCGCGTTCGTAGTATTTTGGATAAGACTGAGCTCATATTCTCCTGTTTTTCAAGAATTGGATCCTTATTATTACACATACATAGCCCAGCAGATATTGGTTTTCGGTTATAATCCATTAAATGATCAAACAGCCTGGTGGCCTGTTGTCGAAGTCAGCCACAGGGCAGTACCTGTTCTCTCTTATATGGAATCACTATGGTATTCGCTTTACAATGGGAGCAACCAATACAACAACATGCTTCTTGCAGTTATCGCTTCTGTTTATCCACCGATAGCTGCAATGCTTGCTTTTCTGTTCTTTTATCTTTTACTTTCAAGAATAACGAAAAGAGAATACGCTTTGGCAGGGGCGGCTATCGCTTCTTTCACATCTATGTTCATATTGAAGACGATGGCAGGCGAGATGGAAGTCCAGCCATACGCATTCTTTGCAATAAGTTTCTTTTATGCGCTTTACTTCCTGACGATTAAGGAGAAAAACAGAATGTTTGCAGTTATCGCAGCAATCGCTTATACTGCACTTGCCTTGGGTTCTGCATCAGAAATTCTTGCTTTGACTGTTTTGAGCCTTGCTTGGTTTATTTTTGCCTTGATCTTGTTTTACAAAAACGAGGACGCTGAAACCATAAGAAAATATCTTGAACTGAACGCAATCGTTCTCATAATAGGCCCTATTTTGGCGAGTGGTATAATAAAAAATACATTCTACGCTGGCCATTTTGCTTTTTCCTCGACAAATATTACTGTTGCGTTCATAATACTCGCCCTGCTGGCTGTTCTTTACATTGTGCAAGGTAAAAAGATAAGGCAGGTGGAAGAGATAATAAGCAAGTACAACAGATCTTATATCATAGCCGCGCTCGCGCTTTTGTTATTCATTTTCTTACTATCTCCTTTGGGCACACCGATAAAAGCTATTGGAAAGGCAGGTTTCGGTGTTGTTGAATATCAGGTCGCGCTTTCAAAAACCATAGCAGAGCAAGGAATGGCAGGCCATGATTTTGGCGATGATATCGGTTTTGTCGCAGCAGATTACTCTTCTATCGCATACTTCTTTTTCTCCCCGCTTGCCGATAACATGTCTGGAAGCGAGGGCCAAAAGGCAATAACAGATCTTGCAAATGCGTTTGCTTCTGGTCTCGGCATAATCTTCATTGTCTTCACTATTTTGGGCAATCTATTCTTTGCCTTGTTGGTCAAGATAATAAATTTCGTATTGTCCTCAAATGCCACTTATGACTGGAAGAGTAACAGTTTGGTGATGTTCTGGCCAGTTGCTTTCTTGTTGGCAAGCATTTATTATTTATACAAAAATAAAAACGAAAACTCTGAACAGTTTATCAGCCTCGTATTTCTTTTCGTTATAGTTTTTCCGGTTCTCATAGTTGGCTTGATAAAAGCAAAGTATACGATATACGCCGGGTTCTTCCTTGGCGGTGCGATCGCCTTTGTTTTTGAGGCAGCAGATGATGCTCTTAAGAAATACAAACTGCTCTCAGATCCGAGTAAAACTTTGGCGATTGTGGCTGCGGTTTTGCTTTTGCTTCAATTCTTCTACAGCGGAATCGCGCCGGGTTTGCTGGTTATCAGTTTTGAAACTCGGTTCCAAGATAATCCGCTTGCAGTGAAAGACAAGCTTGATTACGCTTGCAAGCAAAACGGCGATGCAACCATATGCGCTGCCGCAGCAGATCCTATGGGATACGCGAAACTCGGCACTAACCAACAATACAATTACAATCTCTGCCTCCTCAGTACATTGCCTTATGATGTTTTCTCAAAACCATCAAAATCGCCAAATCTCTATAGGGCTGCATTGCTCCGTTGTAGCCGCGTTGCTGATTATTGGATTTCTTCGATGGAGTGGATAAGATATAACACAGAACCAGATTCAAGGACGATCTCTTGGTGGGACTACGGCCATTGGATAAATTTCTTCGGGCAGAAAAACACTGTTTTGAGGAACGAGCACGCTTCTCTTGATATGATCTATCGCGTTGCTTTTACCTACACTGAAGGAAACGAGACAGACCTGATAGAGGCTATGAAGGATTATGGCAGCAAATACGCTCTTTTCGACATAGAGATTCTTGCGGGCAACGGCGGGTTTGGTGCAAAATACGGCGCGTTGAACTATCTTGGTTGCAATTATGTAAATCGCACAAATGTCTCTTATGATCCCGGCCAGTCTGATTGCGAGCGCGAAAATCTTTGGGAAACCCTTTACGGCTCGCCAAATGATCTTTGCGTTATTTCGCAAAATCCGAAAAAGGTAGGCTTTGTCGCTTCGAGAGTTTTGATCGGCCCGCCAAACGGCGAGCAAAAATATTCGCCTTATTATCCGGGTGAATGCGTCGGCCAAATCAATGACGAACGAATACGCGCATTCTGTTCTCAATACGTAAGGCTTGAGCCAGTTTACTGCGTTGGCGAGGTCGAGCTTGCCGATGGCACAAAAACAACCGGGACGTATTATCTAAATGAAACTTATCCGAACGGCGATTTAAAACTGAACAAGGCCTTGTTGGTGTTCCCAAGTCAGTTGAACAACGTTTATCAGCATGGCCAATTGATAAGCTTCACGACATTATACACAAAGCAAAAAATTTGGCTTGAAAATGGACAGATCGTCGACGGTTATGAAGACAGAAAAGGACACTTCTACAACTCGAATATATACAAGGCGCTCGTGTTGAAAGAGCTTGACGGATTCGACAAGGTTTACGATAACGGCGCAGTAGTGATATACAAAATAAAGAGTGAATGAAATGTACTCGGATGAGATTGAAAAATTCTTCAAGAAAGAAAACATTGAGATAGGCGACAGGATTTCAATAGAGAAAGACGGCAGAGTTTACGAAGGAACGCTCATGCCGCGCGTGCAGGGAAAAAATAACATAGTCGTAATAAAATTGGACAATGGCTATAACATAGGTTTGGCTTTTGAGAAGGCGAGCGTGAAACTGCTAAAAAAAGCAGAGAAGCAGGCAAGAGAGGAGAAAATTGAGGAGGCAAAGGGCGATGTTGCGATATTGGGTTGCGGCGGAACGATTTCTTCGAGAATAGAATACAAAACCGGTGCGGTTTATCCTGTCATAAGCCCGGGCGAATTGGTCGCGACCTTCCCAGCGCTATCATCAATTTCCTCAATAAAAGTAAGAAAGATTTTTTCACTGCTATCAGAAGACATGACCCAGGAGCATTGGAAGATACTGGCAGACGAGGTTGCAGGCGAGATAAAAGATGGAGCCCGCGGTGTTGTTGTGATGCACGGAACTGATACCATGGCCTATACTGCTGCTGCCCTTTCTTTTATGCTTCAAAATCTTCCAGTCCCTGTTTTGCTCGTTGGAGCGCAGAGGAGCAGCGACAGGCCTTCGAGCGATAACGAACTTAATCTCCTGAATTCTGTGTGGGCGGCAAAGAACGCGAATATCGCCGAAGTTGCAGTATGCATGCACGCTACCATAGATGACAGTTATTGCTATCTTCATCGCGGAACGCGTGTGAGAAAATTCCACAATTCCCGCCGGGATGCTTTCAAATCGGTGAATGCACTGCCTTTGGCAGCGGTTGACTATCGAAAAAACTTTTTTGAAAAAATCTCTAATTTTGCTGAAAGGGACAAAGAGAGAAAATTGGTGTTGGACAAGAAGATAAACAGCAACGTCGCGATGGTCTACATTCACCCTGGCATAAAGCCAAAGCTGATAGATTCGCTAGCGGATTACGATGGTGTTGTTCTTGTTGGTACTGGCTTAGGTCATGTTCCGACAAATCCTTTTAACGATAAAAATGCGCATTCGATATTCAACAACATAAAATCGCTGATAGATCGAGGCGTGGCTGTTGTCATGGCATCGCAGACGGTATACGGAAGGATAAACATGAATGTTTATTCTACAGGCAGACTTTTGAAAGAAGCCGGCGTGATAGGCGATGGCGCAGACTGGACTCCTGAAACTGCATTCGTTAAGTTGTGTTGGGTTCTTGGCCATGAGAAAAAATTGGAAAAAGTAAGGGAGCTTATGATGAAAAATTTTGCCGGCGAGCTAAGCGAGAGGAGCGTCTTGAAAAGAGACTTTGCAGATGGTGAAGAGTTATGATGCTTGGTCTTGAAATCCATCAAAGATTGCTTACCCACAAACTCTTTTGCAGCTGCCCATCAGAGCTCGTTGAAGATGGACAGCCAGATCTAGTTGTTCACAGACAATTGAGGCCAGTGATAAGCGAGATGGGCGAGATGGACGAGGCATCGCGCCACGAGTTTGAAAACAGAAAACAATTTGAGTATTTGGCTTATGAAAAATGCAATTGCCTCGTTGAATTGGACGAAGAGCCGCCGCACGATCTAAACAGGGAAGCGTTGAAGATCGTCTCGCAGATCGCGCTTCAATTAAACGCCAAACCAGTAGACGAAGTTCATATTATGCGAAAGCTCGTGATTGACGGAAGCAACACGTCTGGTTTTCAAAGAACCGCGATAATCGCGTTGGATGGCTATTTGGAAACGAGCAAGGGCAAGGTAGGTATTCAAACAATCGCGCTTGAAGAGGAAAGCGCAGGTATAGTGAAATCAGAGAACGGAAAGGTCGTTTATTCACTCGACCGTCTCGGTATCCCGCTTATCGAAATCGCAACCGCACCCGAGATAAAAGATGGCGAGCATCTCCTTGAGGTTGCTGAAAAGATAGGGTTGATAATGAGGGCAACCGGAAGGGTTGCAAGGGGCTTGGGAACGATAAGACAGGACGTCAATGTCTCAATAGAAGGAGGAGCAAGGGTGGAGATAAAAGGGGCGCAGGATCTCAAGATGCTCCCAACACTCGTAGAACTCGAGGTCAAGAGACAGCAAAAATTAATTTTCATTCTCGAGCAGTTGAAAAAGCACGGGAAGATCTTCATCAAGAAAGAGTTTGTCGATGTCTCACATATCTTCAAGAATACCGAGGCAAAGTTGATAAAATCTGGTCTTGCCGCAGGGCAAAGCGTTTTTGCGTTGAAACTTCCCCATCACGCAGGTCTTCTCGGTCAGGAGCTTGGACCTAACAGGCGTTATGGAACAGAATTGAGCGATTATGCCAAGACTGCTGGCGTGAAAGGTTTAATCCACAGCGACGAGCATCTTGAAAAATACGGAATAAAGCCAGCAGAGATCCAGGAGCTTAGGACAACCTTGAATGTGCAAATAGACGACGCTTTCGTGTTGGTTGTTGCCGATGCTACCACTGCGAAAAAAGCCCTTCAAAAGGTTTATGAACGCGCGTCGATGGATTACGTTCCAAAGGAGACCAGAAAGGCAAACGAAGATGGCACTACTTCATTTATGCGGCCATTGCCAGGAAGGGCAAGGCTATATCCTGAAACAGACGTTCCGCCGATAGTGATTACCAAGGAATTCTTGCGGGAAGTAGAGAGGGAGAAGGGAAAATCTTTTGAAGAAAAGAAAGAAGATCTTTTTTCCATGCTAAACAAGGAGATGGCAGAGCAGATGCTCCGCTCAAAAAATCTCCTGCTTTTTGAAAAACTCGTGGCAAAGTTCCAGAAAGTCGAGCCAACCTTAATAGCGAGCACGCTTGAAAACACGCTGGTTTCTCTGAGAAGAGAAGGACACGAGATAAAAGATGTTGAACGAACGATGAACGAACTTTTCAGCGCATACCAGGAAGGCAGATTTGTAAAGGCAGCAATTCCAGAGATATTGAAACTTGTTGCGAGCGGTGAAGATTTCTCTTCAGCATTGAAGAAATTCGAGAGGATAAGCGGCGAGAAACTAAAAAAGGTTGTTGAGGAATGCGGACACGATCAAAAGGTCGTAATGTCAAGATACAGGCTTTACGTAGATCCGAAAGAACTGGGCGAGTTGTTGGCAAAGACAAGTGATCAAAGCAATGCGGGCAAGACAGGCAAGGCAGGGTGATCTCTTGAGTTTTCTGTCTTTTGTTGACGAATCTTTCATGCTTTTTGCAGGAATCTCGATGATAATCGGTTTTCTTGTTTGGGAAGTGCCACGATCGCTCAAGCTTTTAAGCGAGGAACACGAGAAGCTCATATACCCGCAAACCGGCAGGGTCTTTGATGTTTTTTTATTTGTAGTCGGCCTGCTTTCTTTTGTCTTCTATCTTTTTAACAGGAATGAAGTATTGAACGCTTTGGTTATGCCAACCTTCTCGCTCATCTTTTCGATTGCCTACCTAGGCATTCCATCACTGATCTTCTTGGGTTTCTTGAAAAAAATGGCAAAGATGCTCGATGCCTATCAATCGCTCTCGCGTTTTATGATATGCGCATTCTTTGATTTTGCCCATACTGTTTTCTTTATCTCTTTCTCTTTGGTTTTTGTCGCGATCGCGTTCTTCTTTTTCGTTAGTTCTTATCTTTGAATTTTACCTTTGGAATTTAGCCATCTTTTTTACCAAGTCAACAAGTCGGTTTGAATAACCATACTCGTTGTCGTACCACGCTGATATCTTCGCAAGATTTCCAATGACTTTTGTCAACTGTCCGTCAACAATCGCCGAATGCGGATTGCCGACAATGTCGCTCGAGACCAATGGCTCTTCGGTATACTCCAATATATCCTTCAATTCCTCCTTGCTCGCCCTTTTCAGCTCCTCGTTTATCTCTTGAGCGGTCGCCTGTTTCTTCAAGACAAGTGCCATATCGTTTAGCGAGCCATCAGGTACCGGAACCCTGAACGCTACACCATCCATCTTGCCGTTTAGTTGCGGAAGGACCTCGCCGATCGCTTTCGCAGCGCCGGTTGTTGTTGGTATTATGTTTATCGCGCCAGCGCGCGCCCTTCTCCAATCCTTTTCATGACTTCCGTCCAATATTCTTTGGTCGTTCGTGTAAGCGTGAACAGTGCTTAAGAAGCCGCTTTCTATTCCGAATTTTGCGTCAATGACTTTTAGCACTGGTGCAAGACAATTTGTAGTGCAAGACGCGAGCGAGATTACCTTCATCTTTTTCATGTCAAGTATGTGGTCGTTGACTCCTGGTACTATGGTTGCATCCACTCCTTTTCCCGGTGCTGATAGAAGAACATACTTTGCGCCTGCTTTCAAGTGTTTTTCAGCATCCTCTCTTTTTGTAAATTCGCCAGTGCTTTCTATTACGACATCTATGTCCAAATCCTTCCAAGGCAACTTTAGCGGATCAGTTTCCCTCACCCATTTTATCTTATGGCCGTTTACTACGAAGTATTCGCCATCCTGTTCTACTGTTCCATCGAATTTGCCGAACACCGAGTCGTACTTGAATAGGTGGATGTGCATTTTCATCTCGCTTCTCGTGTTAATCGCGACTATTTCGAAATCCTTTCCCAAAACACGTTGGGCGATTGCTGCCCGCAAGAACATCTTTCCTATTCTACCAAAACCGCTAATCGCTACTCTCATCATAACCCCACCTATAGTTTTTTCCATCCTGTTTTTGTTCCAATTATTATCTCGTCAAATTTCGTGAATATTCCGTTTTCGATTATACCCGGAATGTTTTTTAATTCTCTCTCTGTTTTTTGCGGATCTTCAAGACGCATATGCATATCTATTATGAAGCTCCCGTTGTCGCTTATGACCGGCCCGAGTTTTTTTACTGCCATTCTTATCGTTGGGTTGTACTGCTTCAACGCTTTTAACACAAATGGCGCGGCAAATGGCAAGACCTCCAAAGCGACATTTCCCTCCAAGGTTTCTTGCACTTTGCTCTCATCTGCTATCACGATAAATTTTTTCGCGTTGTAATCGATGATCTTTTCTCTCGTGAGCGCACCGCCCCCGCCTTTGAGCAGCGCTTTTTTTGTAACCTTGTCAGCTCCATCCACCGCCAAATCTATCTCGCTGATTGCATCTGGTTCTGTTACCCACAAGCCACGGTTTATCGCCATTAATCTCGTATCTGTAGATGTCGTAACGCAACAAATAGATAGTTTTTCTTTTTTCACTTTTTCCGAAAGAAGATTGATAAATTCGGCAACGGTCGAGCCACTACCAAGCCCTATGCACATTCCATTTTTTATATAACTAAGTGCGCCCAAAGCCGCATTTCTCTTCGCATCCTGCATTAATCGCACCTATTTTTTCTTTCCCATGTATTTTAATTGGCCATTTTCGTGGGATAAAACTTCAAGAACATTCCCGTTTAAGTCTGCAAGAGATGCTTCAACCAAGTTTTTGCCAACTCTAAAGGTCAATATCCTCGGTTGTTTGTCCAGCCAAACAACCATGCTGTATATCTTGTTTTCTTTGTCATAAGCATACTGTATCTTCGCATTTTCAAAAAGTTCTTTTTTCATAACCCCACCTAACCGAAAAGTATTTTTGCAAGCTCGCTTTTTTGATTATTTTTTCCTATTAGTTCTTTCCCGCCCACGTTTTCTAAATATTTGGTTACCTGTTCTCCTGTTGTATATGCATTTCTTTGTGTTTCTTCTGTGCCGCGCTCGATTTCTTTTTTTACTATTCTTATACCTCTTAATTCTGCGCCTGGTGGTTTTGGAATTACCCGTTTAAGATATCCTCTCTCTTCTTCCTCGCGCATTTCTTTACTTACCATATAATCACCAATAAATATATTTAAAATGTGGGAAGATTTAATACTTTCGGTGATAAAAATGGCGAAGATTTTGATGGTGATAGCGCCGGAGAATTTCAGGGACGAGGAGTTTTTGGTTCCGAAAGAGCATTTTGAGGAAAAAGGCCATATTGTAGTGGTAGCGAGCACGAAGAAAGGCGAATGCAAGGGAATGTTGGGCGCCCGCGCTGTTGCAGAACGCTCATTGAACGAAGTGAAGGCAGAAGATTACGATGCGATTGTTTTTGTCGGAGGGGCAGGAACGCCTTTAGTCAGAAAAGAAAATTCAGCCATCGCTTTAGCAAAAGACGCTTTCGCAAAAGGCAAGATAGTTGCTGCGATATGCTGGGCACCGACAATACTCGCAAAGGCAGGACTGCTTAAAGGCAAAAAAGCAACGCTCTGGATTGGCCAGGATTATGAGTATGGTTCGACAACAGCAGATTATCTGAAGAAAGAGGGAGCGACTGTATTAAAGCAGCCGGTTGTTGTCGATGGCAAGATAATCACGGCAGAGGGCCCGCACGCAGCAAAAAAATTTGCAGAGGAAATTGAGAAGATGCTTAGTGGATAATTGTTCATAAGAGGGATTTGCACGAGCAGAATAATCGCGCTTGCTGTTTTTTTGATTTTCTTATTCGGCTGTTTTACCCCTGAGCGCGAAAACAGCACCACTGCCAATAATCTTACCAAACTCGAGATAAAATCTGCTTTTGAGAATTTCGCGCGGATACCCAAAAAATATACTTGCGATGGCGATAATGTAATCCCTTCATTCGAAATAAGCGGAATACCGCCAAATGCAAAATCAATTGCAGTAATCGTCGAAGATCCTGATGCACCGTCCGGTCTTTTCGTGCATTGGATAGCGTGGAATCTTCCGCCAACAGGCAGATACCCTGAAGCAACAGATGTAAGTTCTTTAGGTGGAAAGGAAGGCGTGAATAGCGCTGGCCGTTACGGATATATGGGGCCCTGCCCGCCATCAGGCCCTGCTCATAGGTACTTCTTCAAATTCTATGCGCTCGATAGTTCGCTAAATCTCAGCGGTGCAGTGAGTAGAGAACACTTGCTGAATGCGATGAATGGGCATATCATCGCTGAGGGAGAAATAGTCGGAAAATACGGCAGAAATTAATACCCGCCCAAGTGTCAGCCCAAGGGGGGCTCCGCCCCCCTTAGTCCGACACCGCCCAAACCCCCTGATTTTTGCAGACTGTTTTAGTCCGACTCTCACCTAAACCCCCCGCCGGAACAGATGAAAACAGGCGAGACGGCACTTCACAAACCCAGGGGGAAACTCTACTGTTTTTCTACTGGGTTTCCCCCTAGGTAAGTATGACCGACGATTCGGTCATAATTTCTCGCTTACTTCGTAAGCTCGAATCTTGTGTTCCTCCTTAACCCCCTTCATCATACTAATAACTAATCTTTTAGAAAACAGTAAGAATAACAGAGCCAAACCGGAGAAAGTTATAAAACAGTAAGAAAACCTAACCCCCTGCCGGAACAGACGAAAACAGTAGAAACGGCTCCTAGAAAACAGTAAGAATAACAGAGCCAAACCGGAGAAAGTTATAAAACATTAGAAAAACCTAAAACTTCTCGTTTAAATAATCTACTGCATTTTTGAAAAAGCGGATGCCGATCGCTTCTTTTACTATTCCGAATGGCCAATACGGGCAGTTTTGCGGAATGTTGAAAGCCTCAGGATGCGGCATCAGGCCGAATATTCTTCCTGTCTTATCGCAAAGCCCTGCGATGTTGTCTATAGAACCGTTTGGGTTGTACGGATAACCAGCCGGCTCGCCATTAGGTCCTACATATTGCAATACCGCTAAATTTTCCTGCCAAATATTTTTCCTGGTCTCTTCATCCATAACGAGTTTCCCTTCGCCGTGTCTCACTGGCAGTAGTGCGTATTCCATTCCTTTTGTGAAAACACAAGGCGAGTTTTTGTTTATCTTTAAGAATACCCATCTATCCTCGAATTTTCCGGAATCGTTTGTCGTCAATGTTACTCTTTGCTTGAAATCCGGAACCGGCAATAAACCAACCTTCACCAAGACCTGAAAGCCGTTGCAAACGCCTATTATAAGTTTTCCTGAATTGTAAAAATCGATTATCGCATCGCCGAGCCTGTTTTTTATCTTGTTCCCCAAAACCTTGCCAGAGCCAAGGTCGTCTCCAAAAGAAAAACCGCCTGCAATAAAGAAAAGATTGTAATCGTCGAGCACCTGCGGCCTTTCTATCAAGCTGTTAACGTGAAAGATGTCTGCCTTTCCGCCTGCTTTTTCAAAAGCGTATTTGCTTTCGTTTTCGCAATTTATTCCATAGCCGGTTAGCACAAGCGCTTTTGCTTTCATGAATCAATTACACCTTTTATATTTTTTAAAGTGCTGGTTTTGGAAAGACAAAACTATACAAATTGAACGAAGCAAACCTTTTTGTTAAAAAATTTTGTCTTTGTTCTGCTTTTGAGCAGAGTTTTAATTATTTTCTTAAAATTATATATTGGCGAACATATGTAGAACGTTTTGTCTCCTCTCTTGCATCTAAGGTCTACGGTATGGAGAGGGTAAAGATAGAAGATCCAGAAATAGATATAGCACTGACTTTTTTCAAGAAAGTAAAAGTAGTTGGCGAAGTAAAATGGGGTAAGATTACAATGGAAGACGTAAAAGCAGTAGAGAGAAAGCTCGAAGCTTTTGATGCTGAAAGGCTTCTTATTGTCCAAGATAAACGCGATTTACGCTCAAAGATTTTGAAAATAATCGAACCTGCAGATTTGTTAAGATAAAGAAAATCACTTCTTGATCTTCTCAATCGCATCTAGGCAGGCATCGAGCCATTCCATCTCGAAATTTCCCATATGCGCTATTCTCAATCCGGTCTCCAAGTATATTCCCCTGCAGCCGACTATCTTGATGCCGTATTCTTTCTCAAGGCGCTCTTTTATCGTTTTTGCCTCATTCGCGTCCTTGCAGACAAAACCAGTCACGGTATTTGACTCGAAACCCTTTTCTGCTACGAGCGGAAAACCGATCTCGGTCAATCTCTTTCTGACGTGCTCTGCCGCTTCCCTGTGTCTCCTTACCGCAGCGCTTACGCCGCCTTTTCTGTCCAAGACATCAAACGCTTTTTGCAATGCCCAAAAAAGAGAGATCGCCGGTGTGTTCGGCGTCTGTTGGTCTTTCAAGAACCTCTTTCTGTGTCTTTGCAGGTTGCAATAATAATTTGGTATGTCCTTTCTTTCCATAAACCTGTCAACTGCTTCTTTGCTCAAACCGATAAGCGCCATTCCTGGCGGTGCGCCTATTCCTTTTTGGCTTCCTGTTACAAAACCATCAACGCAGAATTCTTTCATGTCGAATTCTGTCCCAGGCCACGCAGAAATCCCATCTATTATCGTTATCATTCCTTTTGATTTTGCGTATTTGCATATCTCTTTTATGTGATTTTTTACGCCATACCCGGTTTCGTTGTAAACCATTGCGAGAACTTGCGCGCCGCTTTCGTCTATCTTCTCCTTTGCCCTTTCTATGTTCCAACCTATCGGGCCCTCGTGTTTATGAACAATCGCGTTGGTGTAATAACCAACAGTCTCAGCGCATTTCTCACCAAACTCGCCATTCGGGAAACACACCGCCTTTTCTTCTTTCTTGCAAAGATTTAGAACGAGTGTTTCCAAACCGAGCGCGCCTGAACCTGTGAGAACATATGCCTCTTCAGCGTTGAAATATTTTTTTAATCTCGTGCAGAGATCGCCGTAGAGCGCGCTGAATTCCTTGCTTCTATGCGTTATCATCTCTTTTGTCTGCGCCATTCTTATTTCTTCTAAAACAGGCACTGGACCCGGAGCCAACAATATCATAAACTCACCTTCAATAGATTACTATGACTGGTTCGTAATATTTTCTAACATTCCAATTATACGCTCTTTTTTCAAGCATACTCTTCATTTCGTTATAAGCAGTTTCCTTGTTTGTATTGAGCCAACCTAATTTCATATTCAATCTTATTATTCTCCACGGAATGAGATGTCTCGTGGATTTTGGCGGAAGTGGCGAGTGCTCCAAAGCGAGCTTTATTATCTCTTCTTTCGTGTATGCTCTCCTGTAGAATACCGAGTATCCCTCTTTCTTTCTACTATCTATCTCTTCAAGCGGCAAGTAAGATGGCGTATATTGTTCGAGCAAACCCAGCAAGTATCTCTGCTCTTCTATCATTTCCTTTATCTTGTATTTTCCTGGATTGAAAAGATAACATTCGCCTTCTGGCAATATAGCCATAAGCGGCGCACGAAGATTCTCTACCGCTTCCTTTCCGGTTTTTTCATCTACTTTTTCGTATCTTACAGAATCGAGTTTTAACAAGTTCTCTTTCGCGATTTTCACAGTTGGGTACCAAGTCCCAACTTTTATTTCCGGGCTTTGATAATCAACCACTTGGCACGCTGCGAGAGGGCATTCTATTATTTTCAAAACATTTAGCCTGTGATTGCCGTCAAGCACGACCCCTGTTTTTTTATCCACTATTAACGGGTCGACAAGCTGACCGATATTTAACATTCCTTCTTTTAGCTTGATTAAGCTTTTCGTTATAACTTGTTCGTGATCATAGAGCGATTGCGTTTCTCTTATCTCAAGCTTTGAAAGTATTTCTTCAAGCATACTCATAAAACTCGCCTAATAGAGATAATCAGCAAGAGTTTAAAACAGTTATGGCTTCGTCGAATTCATCATCGTCGAATTCATCAAATATCAAACAAAACAGTTATGCGCCATCTTTCTTTCCCTTCTTTGTCTTCTCTCTCTTCTGTGTTTTGCTCTATCTTCAGGCCATGGTAAGTAACTGCCTTTATTATGTTCTCCGGTTGTTTTCTTTCTCCACTCATCTCTACGAAAAAACCAGACGAGGTTTTTTTTATTTTTATGGCAGCGGGTGTAAATGGTTCTGATTCGCACGTTGCTACGATTTCTGTTAAAACCGCGACGACATCATCCTCTCTTGTCTCCTTTTGCCGAATCTCGAACGCCATCTTTTCCTTTTTTCTTGCTTTTTTCGAGCCCATTTGGGTTATCATCCCTTTTGCGACTTCCTGCAATGCATCTTCAAAACTCCCGCCTTCTGCTTGGATTACGATGTCAGAAGTATGTTCGAGAAATTTATAGCTCATTTCACTCTCCACCTTGCCCCTTCTTTTTTATCCTCGATTATGACGCCAGCCTCGTTGAATCTTGCCCTTATTCTGTCAGAAAGTTGGAAGTTCTTTTCCTTTCTGGCCTTTTCGCGCATCGCTATCGCAGCTTCGATTGCTTTTTCAGCGTTGCTCTCGTTTATGCCGAATTCTCTCGCAACCTCCAATATCTCTTTTTCGTTCTTTATCCTTGTTTGTTCTATCCTTATTCCGAGTATACTTAGCATCTCGTCCAATATCTCTCTCGCTTCCAATACTGCCTTCTTATCTATCTCGTCCTTGCTTATTTCTGCGTTGATCGCGTGAATTAGCTTGAACAAGGAGGACAGGGCAGCAGGCGTGTCAAAATCGTTTTCCATCGCAGTATGAAACTCTTGCAGCACTTTTTGCGGTTGGAAATCGCTGCTTCGCGCTTCTTTTTTCTCCTTCAATGCTTCTTCCATTAGCTGGATTGTATTCACTATCTTTTTGTAAATCTCTTCTGCTTCGATTACGTTTTTCTCGCTGTAATCCACCGGGCTTCTGTAATGGCTCTTCAAGTAGAATATCCTCAACGCCATCGGGTGAAATCTTTCAAGTGCATCCTTTATCGTTATGAAATTTCCCAAAGATTTGCTCATCTTCTCGCCATTTACTGTCAAAAATCCGGTGTGAAGCCAGTATTTTGAGAACCGCTTTCCAGTGACTGCCTCGCTTTGCGCGATTTCGTTTTCGTGATGCGGAAAGATCAAGTCGCGAGCGCCACCGTGGATGTCGATCGTCTCTCTCCTCGCATATTTCAATGACATTGCAGTACACTCTATGTGCCATCCAGGTCTTCCCCTTCCCCAGGGAGAATCGAATTCTATTATCTCGCCATTCGTTTTTTTCCAAAGCGCAAAGTCAGCAGCGTCTTCTTTCGTTTCATCGACTTCTTTTCTCGCGCCTGCTATTATCTCTTCAAGTTTCTGGCCTGAGAGTTTTCCGTAATCCCTGAACTTCGAAACATCAAAATAAACACCGGTTGCTGTCTCGTAAGCGTATCCATTCGCGATTATCTTCTTTATAGTTTCTATTATTGTCGGTATGTTTTCTGTTACTTTCGGATAAACATCAGCGCGCAATATGTTCAATCTGTCGAACATCTCGAGCGCTTCGCTGTGATTTTTTTCTGTGAGTTGCTTTGGGTCTGCGCCTGTTTCCTTGCATCTATTTATTATCTTGTCGTCGACATCTGTTATGTTCTGTATGTGAAAGACAGAATAGCCGGAATGCATCAGATATCTTTTTATTACATCAAAAGCAACATAAGTCCTAGCGTGGCCGATGTGCGCCTGGTCATAAGGCGTTAATCCACACGTATAGATTATGACTTTCTTGTCTTCTAATGGTTGAAATTCTACGAAATCTTTTGCCAATGTATCGTAAACCTTCATACAATCTGTTAAACCTCAAAAGGTTTTTAAATTCAAGATGAGTGGTTTTTCTGTTAGGTGGTTTTGTGAAAAAGGATTTTAGTATGCCAAAGCCTGTGGCTGTTGGCGATGTTCTCGAGGTAAAGATAATCAGCGTTGGCGCGCGCGGTGATGGAATAGCAAAGAAAGACGATTTTGTTATATTCGTGAAAAACGGGCAAAAAGACGAGACCTGCAAGGTAAAGATCACTGGTGTAAAAAATACATATGCGACTGCGGAAAAGGTTTAACCATACAGATCAGATACCTTTCCCATTACCATTGATTCTATACCAAATTCAACTTCTTTTTTAGGTTTTATAATATAAGCAGACCATCCTAATCCTTGCGCATAAGCCACTCTGATTCTTCTATGGCCATCGAGCAGGATTAGCTTGCTGTTGCTTTTCAGTATTATCACTGGTGTCGAATAGCCGTGCGTGATCGCTGATGATATCGATCTCATCTTTTCTTGCGCCGTGGCTTCTATTTCCTCGCCCGCATAAGTATAATAAATCTCGCCGAGTTCTTTGTGCGTGAGCTGTCTCTCTTCTACTTCAAATTCAACGCCTGGATAAAGCTTCTTATAATAAGCCAGAAGTTTGTCGAGCAGTTTTTTCTCTTCTTCTACCGCTATCAATCCAATCATAAAAACACCAAAAAACAAACGTAGAAAATATTTTATAATCTTTCTAAGATATCTATTCGGTGAATTTATGGCTGTAAAGATAATCCACGACCGGGATGTTTGCATAGGATGCGGTGCTTGCGTGGCAGTTTGTCCGGCGCATTGGGAAATGGGCGACGATGGAAAGTCAAAACTGAAAAACGCAAAAAACAACGGCGGCAAGTTCGAGCTTGATTTGAAAGATATTGCCTGCAACAAGGACGCAGCGCAATCCTGCCCGGTCAATTGCATTCATATAATGCAAGATGGCAAAAAAATAATCTGATCGATATGGCAATATACACGAAATTCGGGGATAAAGGAGACACGATCTTGTTAGGTGGAAGAGTAGTAAGAAAAGACGACGCGGTTATAGAAGCGATAGGGGCGATAGACGAACTAAATGCAGCGCTCGGCGTAGTAATCGCTTTTACAGATGATATAGAATTAAGAGAAATACTGACAAATGTGCAAAAGGATATATTCGCGATAGGCGCTGAAATGGCAAGCGAAAAAACAACAAAGATAGTAACTCCTGCGAAAATAGAAAAACTCGAAAAAACAATAGATGGAATAGAACCAAAACTCGAAAGACTAACGCATTTTATAATACCTGGTGGAAGCAAAACAGCGTCTATATTGCATTTGGCAAGAACGATTTGCAGACGGGCTGAGCGAAGGGTTGTAAGTGCATCAGCAAAAAACAAGATAAACCCAGAGATAATAAAATACCTCAACAGGTTGAGCGATCTTCTGTTCGTCTTGGCAAGATACGAGAACAGGAAAAAACGCGTTGTCGAATCCATCTGGCGCGGAAAATAAGTTTATAAATATTTATCTTTAAACACTTAATACAAATCTGCTCAAAAAGGTGAAAATATGGATGTAATAAGTTTAGTAAACAATACAACAAAAATAGTCAAATATTTGGCGATATTTCTGGTGTTTGTCGGCTTGCTAGTTGCTGATGCTCAGGGCAATAAAACGGGATTAACTAACTTACAAACGGCTATGTCGAACCTTTGTACAGATGCTATATCATTATTGACTGTTACAATCATTCTTATGATTGTTCTTGCAGCAGTTGTATACGCCGGTGGACAAGTGATGGGTGCAGAAACAAGAGCAAGAGCAACAGTATGGGCAACAGCAATGCTAACAGGCGCAATTATAGGCGCAATATTATACGTAGTAGTCCCTTGGCTTATAGCTAAAATAATAGGTGATACTGCTACTTACGATCCATCTAAGCCTTGTGATTTTAATATCACCGCCTAGTAAATATTTTTTTTACATTTTTTCCTTTTTTTAATCAAGAGCCATGCCGGGCAGGTTTTTTTCTTTCAAAAGTATTTTGTGAATGCCACTGCCGTATTGCAATGCTCTTTTTTTCCTTTTTATCGCTATCTGCGGAACGCCTAAGAAAGAAGCAGCTTCTCTTAAAACGCCTTTTTTCAGTTCGTAATCCTCCATTCTTATCTCTATTGGAATATTGAACACGTGCTCAGCCAATTTATTATTATAAAAAGGAAATCTTGCTTCTATATCAAATAACCTGCATATCCTGCTTATCCAATGGATCTCTCTTTTCTGCAGTTCCTTGTATTCTTTTTTAAGATAAGAATCCAATTCTTCTTTTGGGTATTTGTAATACCTTTCATAACCTACAAACAACTCCTCAGAACCTGAACCGAAAAGCATTACCTTATGCTTCCTTTCATTTGCTTCTTTTGCTATCCTGTAAATCGGCACTAACAACTCTACTTTTAGAAAATCAGCAGGACAGGCTTTATAACAGTTCTTGTAAGTTTCTATTATCTCCTCCTCGCTCATTATGCATTTGAAAAGCGGAAGTTCAAGCTCGCGAGCGACTTTTTCAGCATATTCAACATCCTCAGAGTTTTCAGTGCCAGCAGTAAAAAGTTCGACTTCTGCCTTCTCTTTTGCGACCTTTGCGATCAGCGAAGAATCAACCCCTCCGGAGAACGCGACAGATACCCTGTCTTCCAATGTTTGTAAAACTGAATCGCGAAGAATATCTGCTAACTCTAACATGTTCTCACTTTTCCAATACCTTCTTATAAAATCCTTCGTATTTTTCCGCTATCTTATCCCAATGGAAGTTTTGCAACGCTCTCGCCCTTGCTTTTCTTCCGAGTTGTCGTGCATAACTTTCGTCTTCCAAGAGAAGCATTATCGCAGAGCGTAGGCCGTTAACATCCTTTGGCGTTACCAATAAACCGCAATCGCCTACTACTTCTGGCAGGCCGTGTATATTAGTCGCTATCACCGGCTTCCCGCAAGCCATTGCCTCGACTACCGCAAGGCCAAAGGTTTCGTACAATGAAGGAAGCACGAATATGTCTGCGAGGTTTATAAGTTCAACGAGTTCTTGCGTTGTTATCGTTTTTGTTATGAAAATAACGTCCATTCCCTTTGCCAAGTTCTTCAATTCTTTTTCCAATGGTCCCCGTCCAAAAACTATCAATCTCGCATCCACCCCTTTCATTGCCTTTATAAGATAATCAATCCCTTTCTGCTTGATCAACCTTGCATTAGTCAAGATGATTGGTTTGTCTTGCGGGATTTCCTTCCAATGCTCTATCTCTCTGAGCGGTTTAAAGACATTCGGGTCAACGCCGTTCCATATCACTTCTTTTATTCCATTATACCCGGGCAAGGTCATATCGAGCGCTGCCCTTGTTATCGCTGTTGCTCCCTTTATGTATTTGTACGCTCTTCTTAACAGGATTCTGTCGTGAGCGTGGCCGCTCAAGTCTGTGAACAAGTCTATGTTTTGAGGAGTTGCGTTATGAATTGTCAATGCAACAGGCTTCATTTTTCCAAGATGGCGGATGTGCGGGTAAGAAAAAATAAAACGATTGTTTATATGCGCGAGGTCGTTGTCTTTCATAAATTCCTTTGATGTGGAGTTAAAGTTTTTGAATATCGGAAATGGCGGGATAAGTTGTGGCGGCGCTTTCCAAACGATATGCGCATCGAAACGATGGACAACTATGCCATCTATCTCTTCCTTTTTTGGCAGATAGTCATAATGGCGAGAGGTATATACATTTATGTCGTGGCCCTTCTTCGCCAATCTTTTTCCAACCTCGTAAATGACGTTTTCCGTTCCGCCAACAAAAGGATAAAAAAAAGGATTGAAAAGACCGATGCGCAACTTCTCCACTTTTTCACCCATACTATTATAACATACTATTATAATAAGAAAAATTTAAAAAAGAAAAAAACTAATGCCCGAGGTTATCCAGGATCAGCATCCCCATCTTCTCATGTCTTCTATCAGTTTACCTACATCCATCTCGTTTTCTTTCTTTTCATCTTTCTTGCTTTCATCTTTTTTCTGTTCTTTTTTATCTTTCTGTTCTTTTTCATCTTTTCCATGGTATTTTAACCACGGATTATTTTTCTTATCTTGCGGTATAGTTATCTTTATTTTCTTCCTACTTGCAAGTACCCTGCCTTGGCAGGGATATAACAATTCCCTAATCCATTCTTTCTTATTATTTACATACCCCAATTGACTTATTTGCATACATATCACCTTTTTTTATTGTAATTTCGAACCTTTGTCCAGATATGAAAAACAAAAAGCAAATGATTTAGGTCCTAAAATAAACTGTTTGATGGCGGCTTCAGCCGCCAAAATAGAAGTAGGAAAACTGAGCCGAGCTGACGGAATTGCAGCTTTTTAATGTGCAAACCTTCGGCCAGTTCATAAATACACCTAATTAAATTAAGTATAACAAAGTTTTTAAATATATTTTATCTCAGCTTCACATACCGGGGGTAAGTTACATACCCCCGGTAAGTAACATACCAGGGGTAAGTTTAAAACAGCTGATGAGCTTACAGAAGAAGGTGTGAGATTGCTCACAACCTGAATTAGCCACATTCTATTTTTTTGAGGTGCGCTAAGCCGCGGCGGCGTGAGATCGGAAGCAGTAAGCCAAAAAACGGGAACGCGGGCTTTTTTGCCATCTGAGTTTGCGAAGCAAACGAAGAGATGTGAACGAATTGTCGTTCACAAAGATGAGGAAAATAGTAAGCCAAAAAAGGGCGTAAATAAATCAATTCACCGGAGAATAACCTCAGGGTTTTTGGGTTCGCGGGCTTTTTTGCCCTTAGGAAGGCAGTAAGCCAAAAAAGGGCGAACAATAATTATTAACCGTAGTCTTACCTCAGGGTTTTTGGGTTCGCGGGCTTTTTTGCCCTTAGGAAGGCAGTAAGCCAAAAAAGGGCGTAATAATTTATCGCACAATGTCTGCTGCTGCCCTTCGCAATCGGTCCATTATGGCCAAGCCGAGTCCTTTTTCCTCAACTCCGGCTATTAGGATAATCTCTATTCCTTCCTTGTCGCATTGCCTAAATAGACTGAACAGCTCTCTTGAAAATCTCTTTAAGTTTTTCGGCGGTTTTATCACCTTTACTCTCTTGTCCTTGTACATCTTTGCATAGCGCTCCATCTTATCAACAGCATTTTTTTCGAATAGGACGATCCTTGCATTTGGCGAGTAATGCCGGTATTTCATCCCAGGCGATTTTGCTTTTTTTGTTTTTTTCGCGAGAACGAGATCAGGAAGAATGTTTTTTAATTCCTCGAAACTCACTCCGCCAGGTCGCAACAAAACCGGTCGTTTGGCGCTCAAATCAACAACAGTTGACTCCAAACCTATCTCGCATTTTTTGTGCCTTATCACAGCAACCGTCTTGAAATCTTCTATTACGTGTTTATAAGTCGTAGGAGAGGGCCTTCCAGAGATATTTGCAGAAGGCGCTGCTATCGGAACACCAGCAAGTCTTATCAATCCGAGCGCTATCTTGTTTTTCGGCATCCTGACAGCCACAGTATCCAAGCCTGCGGTTACCTCTTTTGGCACTATCTCTTTCTTTTTCAAGACTATTGTTAACGGCCCGGGCCAAAATTTTTTTATCAATCTTCTCGCTTTCGGCGTGAGATGCGCGATTTTTTTCACCTGCTCAACGCTCGCAACGTGCACTATGAGCGGATTGTCCGCAGGCCTTCCTTTTAGCAGAAATATCTTTCTGACAGCCTTTGGATCAAGGGCGTTCGCGCCAAGACCGTACACTGTCTCTGTTGGAAATGCGACAACCTCTCCTTTTTTTATCAACTCTGCGGCTTTTTTTATCTCTCTTGCCGTGAATACTCTTTTCATAAACTATTATCTCTCCTTTTGCTTTTAAAGCGATTCGGAGAAGTAGCTTTACGAGAAAGATGTTATATTTAAAATAACAATCGTTTTATTAAATTTAACATGTTAGAAAAATTATTACGCTCGAAGGCTGAAGTTGCCGTGCTCAATGTAGTGCTGTTCTCAGATGGTCTCCATCTCAGAGAGATAGCAAGACGTGCCGGCGTTTCTCCCTACGAAGCCAAAAAAGAACTCGACAGCCTTGTCCATCTTGGTATTCTACTCACTGAAAAGAAGGGAAACCAAGTCTTCTTCTATGCTAATACTGATTGCAGCTTTCTTGAAGACCTAAGAAATCTGTTCAGCAAGACAGAGGGGGTGCTCACACAAATCAAGGAGAGACTACAAAAACTAGATGGGATAAGATACTGTTTTGTCTTTGGAAGTGCAGCCGCAGGAAGAATTTCTGAAAAGAGCGATATAGATATCTTAGTGATAGGGCGAATAAGTGAAGAGAGGTTGGCGTCTGTGATTTTCGAGCTTCAGAAAAGCTTTAAGAGAGAGATAAATTTTATTTTGTGGAGCGAGAAAGATTTCCGTAAGAAACTACTTGAAAAAAGTTCTTTTCTGAGAAATATAACTAAAAGAAATTTAGTGTGGATCTCAGGTGATCGAGATGAATTTATCAGACTTGTTGAGAAAGCGTATGATTGAGAAAATCTGTCGGCAGGAATGGCACTGATGGCATATAAAGGATATAGGACATACGCAGAAGCACATCATCTTGCCGTTGTTCAGTTCTGCGCTGCAGTTCTCCCAAAAGAATCCTCCACACTTATAAGTACATTCAACAGGTACAGAGTGAGAAGACACGATGTTGTTTATGGTGAATCTGATTCTGTAGGCGAGAACGAAGCGAAAAGGGCGGTGGAAAATGCTAAAAATTTTGTTTCTGCGATCAAAACCGAAATAGAAAATTAAATCCAGTTTTAATTGACAGAAACTTTGCTTCACCAAAGACGACCAAACGCCGCTAGGTTGTTGCCTTTAGGGCGAAGAGTACGTCATAGCTATTCGGAAGAGATAAAAAACTTTTTAAATAAAAACCAACTTATGAAACTTCACGAAAGGATATTCGAGTTAGCGTTAAAGCGCTCTTTCTTTTATCCGGCCAACGAGCCTTACGGTTCGATAAGCGGTTTTTACGATTACGGGCCGGTCGGTTCACAGATAAAGCACAAGATAGAAAACCTATGGAGAAAGATGTTCATAAAGGAAAATGGCTATCTAGAAGTTGAGAGCAGCATAATAACGCCAGAGATCGTGCTAAAAGCTTCTGGTCATGTCGACAGTTTTACAGACCCGATATTCGAATGTACGAAATGCCACACAAAGGTAAGGGCAGACTCTTTCATAGCGGACAATGTCGAGGGATATGCATGGGATGGAAAAAATCTTGCTGATTTGGACAACGAACTTGCGAAGCACAGATTAAAATGCCCGAAATGCGGAGGCGAGTTCGGAAATGCGCAAAAATTCAATCTTATGTTTGCGACAGGCATCGGCGGAGACCGAGCTCCTGCTTACGCAAGGCCTGAAACAGCCCAAGGGATATTCACTGCTTTTCCGCGCTTATTCAGGAATCACGGAACGCAACTGCCTTTGGTTGTCGGGCAGGTCGGCAAGAGCTTCAGGAACGAGATATCGCCGAGAAAAGGTCTTGTGAGAATGCGTGAATTCACTCAAATGGAACTCGAGTATTTCTTCGATCCGACAAAACCGCAGCATCCTGGTTTTGAGAAGATTGCAAATTATAAGATGCGCTTCAAGATAAACGGCGAACTCAAATTTTTGTCTTGCGCAGAAGCGTTGAAAGATGGAGTAGTGCCAAACGAGATATTCGCGTTTTTCTTAGCAAGAGAATGGGAGTTCTACAAGGCGATGGGAATACGCGAAGCAGACATGTGGTTCAGGGTTCTTGGCAATGACGAAACTCCTCATTATTCGAAGAGAAACATCGATATGGAAGTCCAGACTTCCTATGGCGTGATAGAGACAATAGGAAACGCTTACAGGACGGATTTTGACCTCTCGCAGCACGCAAGATACAGTGGTGAGAATTTTACAGTAAACATAGAAGGAAGAAAATTCGTCCCGCATGTTTTTGAAGTTTCTATGGGCGTTGACAGATTGTTCTTCTGCATGCTCGAACATTCTTTCAGGGAGATGAGCGAGCAAAAGCAGTGGGAATGGTTTGATTTCCCAGCACATATCGCGCCTTACGATGTGGCTGTCTATCCGTTGATGAAAAAGGACGGGCTTGACGAGAAGGCGAGAAAGATAGTTGATGAATTGAGGAACGAACTTGATGTTTTTTACAGCGAGAGCGGAAGTATCGGAAAGCGTTATGCGAGAGCGGACGAGATCGGAATACCCTATGCGATAACAATCGATTACGATACTTTGAACGACAACACAGTTACGATACGCTACAGGAACGACGGGAAGCAAGAGCGCATCGCTGTGGAAAAAATAATCGAAAAGATAAAGGAGAATATTAAAAACAACAAGGTGACTGTATGAATCGTTATTTGGTTTTTGTGGTGCTTGCCCTATTTATTTTTGGATGCATAGATTTCGGCGGGGAAAAACCGAAGTTGAACACAACGCAGAATAACACGACTGTGATCGTAAATGTTGAACCCCAGAAAAACGTCACTATCGTAATAAACCAAACCAATCAAACCGAAACAGAGCAAAACCAAAGCAGTCAGGTTTGGAGTGGTCCTAACTACGGTTATGATCCGACAGCGAATCTTGGGGTTTATTTCATAGACGCGTGCGATTACGAGACAGGCAAATCTGCTGCTGCAATTCTTGTGAAAAAAGGAGATTTTGATATGCTCATAGACGGCGGAAGCGCGAATTCAGCGCCGCGCGTTATCGACTTCTTGAAATCAAAAGGAGTTGACGATATCGATGTTCTCGTATCAAGCGCCGAAGATCCGAACAGGTATGCTGGCTTGAAGAAGATATCAGATGAGTTTGCAGTTGAAGAGTTTTGGTGGAACGGCCAAGCAACCACGCGCGATTATATGGATACTATAAATTACGTGAGCGGAAAGGCTTTGAACACTACCACTGTAAAAGCATTGTACTCGAGAGAGTTAAACGGGATAAAGGTCGAAGTTTTGAACCCGACAAAACTCCAAAGCGATATTTACAACGACGCGATCGTGCTTAAATTGACAGACAGGAGCAAATCGATTTTGCTGCTTTCCAATATCGTGGGTGGCGGTCAAGGATATATTGCGAATAAGTATCCAGAAATGTTAAAGAACATCGATGTTATGGAAGCGCCTTATTATGGCCTTGGAAGCGGCACGACGATAATAGGCACTTTCTTCCAAACTTGCAAGCCGAAGACAGTTGTCATAGAAGGATGTTCTGATGAAACAGGAGGACCGCAAAGCTCTACTCGTTTGTCTTTCAAAACACTTATGAATCAGTATGGCATAGATTATTTAGAGACGTACAAGAACGGTACTGTGAAAGTGTCTGTCGTGAGCCTGACGAACGAAACCGCTGACTTGGGGATATCTACTGATTGATATTTCAGAAATCAAAAATCTTTTTCTGTTTTTTTTCTTCTACTCCTTCTCTTGGTTTTTCGTCTAATACGAGCTCTCCAAACACTCCGTCATAGCCCGGGAGCCATTTTACGTCCTCGCGTTTGACCTTTATGATTGCATCAGCCAGCTCTTTCGTTGTCGCTTGTCTTATGCTCTTGTCCTCGCTCTCAAAAACTGCAAATTCACTGCCAAAATATCTCAAAAGTTTTTCGTATTCTTCTTTTACCGCGATAGAAGTTTCTGGTTTTTTTAGTACTTTCGACAACAAAAGCGTTAGCGGAACGATGTATTTGAATGGAATCGCATTCGGCGGCATTTCCCCCATTTTTCTGTCTGCAAGATCGATTACCCTATGAAGAACGCCGATAGTCAAAGGCTTTCTGCAAACAGGACAGATGTTCCTGTGCTTTATAGATTCCCAAGGCGAAAACCTGACATTGCATTTCCTGTGGCCGTCGTAGTGGTATTTTCCTTCTTCTGGATAAAACTCGTATGTCTTCACAAAGCCCTTTCTCGTTTTTATTGCATCGGTCAGAGAGCGATAGCTTATCTGTTCAAGATCAAAAACATTAGCCTCGCGGCCCAATTTTTCCGGGCTGTGGGCATCGCTGTTAGAAACAAGCGTGTATCTGTCGAGTTTGCTCAGCATCCAATTCATCTTTGGGTCGCTCGAAAGTCCGGTTTCCAGCGCATACACGCGATCGGTTTTGTCTTCAAACGCTTCCTCCATAGAATCAACGCCTGTCTTGGAACCGAACACGCCAAACCACGGTGTCCACGCGTGCGCCGGGAATACGAAAAAATCCTTTGATATTTTTTCGCATTCTTCTATCAAGGCGGCGGATGAAAGAGTGAGCATTGGCCTTCCATCAGCCTTTAAATCGCCGAAACGCGCCAGTCTGTCGTTTAATTGCTGCGCTTCTTCGAGTCCGGGCGCCAGGACGACATTGTGCACCTTTAATTGTTTTTTCCCGATCTCGTAAAAAAGCGCAACTTCTGTAGATAGGATAAAATAAACCTCATCGTACAAAAAAAGGCCAGGGTGTTTGTCTTTGTTCTCGTCTTTTTTTAGTTTTTCTTTTATCTCGTTGAAATAAATCGGATGCGTAAAATCTCCAGTTGCCATTACATTTATTCCTTTTGTTTTTGCACCTGCTGCCAGGCCGTCTATGTCGCACCTGCCGCTGGTCGCTCGCGCATACTTGCTGTGAACATGAAGATCAGCAACTACCCTCATTTTCCAAACCTTCTCTGCCTTTTAGCATATTGCCTGAGTGCGGCCTCAAAATCCTTCTTTCCAAAATCAGGCCATAATTTTTTGCAGAAATAGAGTTCGCTGTAAACCGTCTGCCAAGGCAAGAGACCGCTTAACCTCTGCTCTCCTGATGTCCTTATCACGAGATCAGGGTCAGGCAAGCCTGCGGTGTACATATGCTTGCTTACTATCTCTTCATCAACTTCCTTATATCCCTCTTTTATTATGGAATTTATCGCGTCTACTATTTCTGCCCTCCCGCCATAAGAAAGTAATAAGTTGAGTTGGTACTTTTCATTCTTCGCGCTTATCTCTTCAGCTTTCTTTATCATCTCCTGTATCTCTTTCGGGAAGAGATGAATCCTGCCAAAGAACCTCACGCGGACTTCGTATTTGTTCTTTTCATCGCTTTCGAGCGCTTTTTTCAGATTTTGTTTGAACAATTCGAAAAGCCCGCTTATCTCGTCTCTATCGCGCTGGAAATTCTCAAGACTGAATCCCCACATAGTAAGCATGCGGATGTCGTATTCCTTGCACCACTTCAAAACATCGCCTATGTGCCTTATGCCTTCTGCATATCCCTCTTGCTTGCTCTTTCCGTGTTTTTTGCTCCATCTTCTGTTGCCGTCCGGAATTATCGCTATGTGCCTCGGCAGTTTTTCAGCAGGTATTTTTAACATAGAGATAATTTAGCAATGTGGTTTTTATATTTTTATTGTTAGGTGGCTTTTTACTTTTTTAACGTGATTTTTAACGTGATAAATGACAGTATACAATTTTTCTCTGATCGAAGAAAATTCGGCTGCATTTATCTTTTTCGGATGGGTCATCAGAAACAAAGGAACTGGTTTTTTGCCCTTTCCATACGGCGGTTGTATATAATCAAAGGTATTTAGTTTAAATCCGTTTCTTTCGTAAAATCTTATCCTCTTAGCCGCGATTTCTGTTCTTGGTCTTTCAGTTTCCAATACTACCATTTGTTTTACCTTTGAAAGATACTTTTTGAGTAATCTTGTCCCGATTCCTTTTCCCCTGAATTCTCTCTTTACTGCAAAATGCTCCACAAAGTACAAACTTGCAAAATTACGATACAACAAAACCTTAAGATTCCAAATGCAAATTATCGCAACCAAGGTTTTGTTCTCAATGACTACGAAAAAATTGTACCGCTTATCCTTCATTACTTCTTTTTGTAATCTCAATGTTCTTCTCTCATCTGGTGGAAAAGAAGATCTGTATATCTTCCACGCTTCTTTAAATTCTTGTGAATCTGTATTCTCTAATCTTATGAACTGCATATTACAACCATATCGCAACTGAGAAATCCCAAAACTCCGCGGGCGCCGGGGGCGCATCAATAGATTATCTCGCTTAGTTTTCCGAGTTTCTTTGCTGTTTTTAGCTCACGAGCGATTCTCCTTCCCATGTTCATCGGCTCTTCGTAGTAGAACGAGGAATAAGGCGAGCGCGGAACATAGACATTTGTGCCAGCAACTATCCTCGCGCTTATCTCAAAAGCGAATATCTCCAAATCGTCGTTTATTATTGTCTCTATGCAGAACGGGCCGAATATCCCGCCGAACAACTCAAATGATTTTTCATATACCTTCCTGCCAATCTCCATGTAATCGTACAAAAGTGATTCTCTCAGGACCATCGGTTCGTTTCCTACAACAGTGAAAGACAACGGCGGCTTCAAACCGGCAGATACAGCCCTTGCAATTTCGTCAGCGCTGCTCTCCACTCTCTTGTCAACTCCGAGCATTTCCAACCTTCCGTATTTTGTCTTGTACCCGATCTTGCTTATGGGCGATGAGAAGTAATGCGGATAAGCGCGAACGCCTATTATGAATTCCTGAAGCATGCATTCCCTTTCGCCGACCTTTTCGTAGAATTCCTTTTCTGAATTTACTATCAGGTAGCCGTGCCCTCCTTTTGCTCCGGGAAATTTTACCAATGTCGGACCGTTTATCTCGTTCGGCTTAAGTATTTTTGGAGTTCTTATTCCTGCCGCCCTCATCCATTCAAACATCTTTTCCCTGCTTCTTTCCCACATTATGCTTTTTCTGTTGCCATATATCGGCAGCGCTAGATTGTCAAATTTTTCTCTGGTGTACTCGACAAAAGAACCGTGCGGTATAACTATTGCCTCTTTTTCAATCAGTTCTTCCACTGGAATGTCCTTGTAGTCATCGACGATTATGAACTCGTCTGGTTTTGCAAGAGGAAAAGATTCGTAAAGCTCTTTTTTATCTTCGGTCACAAGACCGATCGTCTTTACTCCTTCTATCCTCGCCCCGTGGAATATCTGCAAAGAAGAATGAGAACAAATAGTCGCTATTGAGAATTTTTTATATCCTTTAAGTATTTCGTCTATCTCTTTCTTGCTTATTTGTTTTTCTGCCATATTTCATATTGATGGGCAATCTTTATTTAATTTTCCCTTTGAAGTTCTGCCATGGAGGAAAAGGAATTTCGCGATTGGCTCTCTGCTTACACAGATGCCGACCTGTTCATAAGCACAATTCTTCATCAAAGGCCGAGCTTTCGTGTCAACACTTTGAAGATCAGCAATGAGACTTTCGATGCGGTAAGCAATCTGGAATGCAAAAAGTGCGCTTGGTATGCAGATGCGCGAATATTCGAAGGAAAAGCGCAACTTGGAAACACTTTCGAGTATTTTTTGGGCTATATCCACCCGCAGAGTTTGTCATCTATGTTGCCTCCTCTTGCGCTCGCGCCCGAAGAAGGCGATTATGTCTTGGATATCTGCGCCTCGCCTGGTTCGAAGACAACTCAATTGGCAGCGCTTATGAAAAACACCGGCACGCTTATCGCGAACGACCTACCTGAACGCGAGATCGCGCTCATACCAAACATAGCGCGTCTCGGCGTGATCAATGTGATCTGCACGAACAAAGATGCGAAAAACTACCCGCTGAAAAACGAATTCAAGAAGGTTTTGGTCGATGCGCCTTGCACTGCTCTCGGTTCCTCGCTCAACGCTTCCAAGAGGTTCTCTGTTGAAATGGCAAGAAAGATGGGAGAGATACAGAAGAGAATAATCGCGAACGCCTATGATGCCTTGGCAGAAAACGGGGTTCTCGTTTATTCGACATGCACGGTTGCCGAGGAAGAATGCGAGGGAGTTATCTCGTGGCTTCTTGAAAATCGGCAGAGCGCCAAGGTCGAAGAGATAACTCTCAATGTTCCTCACGAGCGCGGTTTGGCAGAGTATGGAAGCGAGGTCGCAAAAACTTGGCGTGTCTATCCGCAGCATTTGGGAAGCGAGGGGTTTTATCTTGCAAGGATAAAAAAGGTGGTCTGATGGAATTCAAAAATGGCCCAGAACTTCGAAAATATCTTCAGGAGCGTTTTGAACTCTCGCTGCCGAAGGATGTTCAGTTGAGCAAAACAAAAAAACACGGGATAAGGGTTTCGCTGAAGTCGCTCAAAACCGATCGCGTTTTTGGCCTTCCGGGTTTTATGGTATACTCCAAAAAAACAGGGCTGAATTTTTATTTTTTCCAACTGTTCGGTTCGCTTGCAAAAAAGAATGTGATTGCCTTGGATGAAAAGGACGCAAAACTCTATGCGAGCGGATTGCACGTGAAGAAGAAATTGAGCATAGACAAAGGCTTGGTCATCCTAGCGCATAAGGGGCATATACTTGGCCATGGCATATATGATGGCAAAGGGAGCATAAGCTGTCCGTTGCGCCAAAAGAGGAGAAGGGAGATAACGAATTCAATCTTGCCTTGGCCTGGCAGAAACATATAATGCGCGGCGGAACAAGCGACATATAGTTTTTTAAATATATCATAAAAATGATATATTATCAAAAGAACCAGAGAACGCCGTTGGTCTTATGAAAAAGAAAAAAGAAAAACATTCAGTGCTGCAGCGGGAAGAAATGCACAAGATAGCGATGGAGCTTGTAAAGAAGAGGGCATTGGCGTTCTTGCTGTGGCTTTTCTCAAAAAAAGAAATGCACGGGTACGAGTTGATAAGAGTGCTGAAACAGGAGCAGATGCTTAGGATAAGCCCAAAACCTGCAATGGTTTACCCAATGCTAAATGCGCTTTGCAAAAGAGGACTTTTGAGTTGCAGGATTATCAAGGAAGGCAAGAGGGAAAAGAAGCTTTATACAACCTCGCAAAAAGGCCTGAAATATATCGAAATGGCGAAGAAAGAATACGAAAAGAACAAACTGCTGCGCCAGTTCGTAAGGGAAGTGGTTTTGTGAGAAAGAAAATTGAGGCAGAAAAAATCGAAACAGCTGCATCCAAGAACAGAAAAGAAGTGATAAAGCTTGAAGACGTTTGCAAAGTCTATAATATGGGCGAGGGAGTGGAAGTTACAGCGATATGCGATGTAAATTTTGTCGTGCATGAAGGTGATTTTTCTTGCGTATTGGGGCCGAGCGGTTCTGGGAAATCCACGCTATTGCATATAATGGGATTGCTCGATACTCCGACAAGCGGCAGGGTATACATAGACGGCATAGACACCACGAAGATGTCTCCTGACGAGCAGGCCGCAGTGCGCGGTCAAAAGATAGGTTTTGTCTTTCAGATGTTCAATCTCATCCCATCGCTCAAGGCGTGGGAAAACGCAGCCATTCCGCTAACGATAAGAGGCGTGCCATTGGCAGAGAGGGAGAAACGGGCAAAGGAGTTATTGACAAAACTCGGGCTTGGAGAAAGATTGGACCATTATCCCTCGCAATTGAGCGGAGGCCAAAGGCAGAGAGTGGCTATCGCGAGAGCGCTAATAAACAACCCCGCGGTAATCTTGGCAGATGAGCCAACAGGCAATCTTGATTCAAAAACAGGTCGTGAGGTAATCGATATCTTGGTCAATCTAAACAAGGAAGGAAAAACTATCGTTTTGATAACTCACGATAATTCTCTCACAAGGGTTGCGCAAAAAATATGGAGAATCAAGGATGGTAGGATAAAGATGGATGGCGGCGACGAGAGCGGCAAAGATGCCGGTAAAGATGGCGGTAAAGATGCCGACAAAGATAATGATGTTAATAACGAGGTTTAAGTATTAACGAGGTGTAAGTATGAAGATGAGTAATCTAAAATTTATTTTATTGCTTTTGTTGCTTTTCGCAACAGGATTCGCTGCATTGTCGATAACAGGGTATTCGACTTCGCAGTCAAGTTATATGCCTGGATCGCAAGGTTATGTAACCATAACGATAACCAATCCGAGCAGTGCCTCAGCAGATTCGATGACCGCTGTTTTTGTATCAATAACAGCCCCGCCAGAGATCTCCATCTCCAGTCAGGAGAACATAGGCGACATAGAATCGCTCGGCTCCCGTGTTGTAACTCTTCCGTTCAGGATAAAAGAAGATGCGCAAAGCGGGTTCTATTCTATAAACGTCAAGGTTGGCGGGTATACGAAAAATCCGTCTGGCAGCACCCAAAGCTATTACAGCACTTCGATTTCCGTTCCTGTTATGGTGGTGCGGCTTCCGATATTTTCTGCGTCAACAAAGCAGGATCTGCTGACTGGCATAGACAATGTGGATTTTGTGCTTAAGAATAGCGGCGGACCTGCAAAGGACGTGACCATCACAGTTAACAGCGGTACTATCGGTATTTTGGGCGAGAGCCAACTTTACCTTGGCGAATTGAAGAACGAGGCAAATTTTTCTTTTATGATAGATTCGAGAAACGCTCAAGATGGGCCAGCTGAAATCCCGCTCTTGGTCAAATACAAGGACGCTCTCGGCACAAGCCACGAGGAAACCGTGAATGTCAGGATGACAGTTAAAAAAGAGCAACTCGACATCGTTTTCTTGCAGGACAGCAGCGTGATCACAAAAAAAGAAAGCACGCTGGTCTTGAAGGTAAAGAACAATGGGAAAGAAACAATAAACAACTTGAAGATCTATTTTACCGATCCTTCGATTAGATTGAAGGACAGCGATTCTTTGTCTTATGGCGATATAGCGCCGAATGAAGAGAAAAGCGCGAGCGCGGTAGTTTTTGCGACTTATTCGCCGGGCTTGAATTACGTGCCTGCCAGGATTACTTGGGTTGAGAAAGACATAGAGAAGGAAGAAACGAAAAGCATTCCTTTGACGATAACATCAGATGCCGATGTTTCGGTGTATGTAGAAGCAAAGCCAGCACCACTTCAGACCGGGACAGAGCATACGCTTTCTGTTTTGGTTTCAAACTTGGGTTCTTACGAGATAAGCAATGTCGAAGTCGAGATGGATTCAGACGCGTTGAAGAACATAGACGTAAGCAACAAGCAATACATCGGAAATTTGGCAAACGACGATTTCAGCACTGTTCAGTTCAAAGTCAAGACAACAAGCTCGCCTGGGAGCTACACCATGAAGATCAAGGTGAACTATCGCGACACTTCTGGCGAGTGGAAGTCCAAGACGATAACGCAACCGATAACAATATATGAAGCGGAAAAGCAAGGCAATGGCCAGATTTATCTATTGGTTGGCGGACTTATCGTGGTGGTGGCTGCGATTTGGTATTTTTTCATAAGAAAAAAGAAGGCGCAGAAATGATGGGACATAAAGTAAAAATGACAAAAGCGTGAGGAATGAACAAAAGCATGAGAAATGAACAAAGGCGTGAGAAATGAATTTGGCCGATATGGTGGCATATGCCCTGAACTCGCTTCGTTATAGGAAACTGCGTTCTTGGCTTACGATAGGCGGTATTATAGTTGGCATATGCACCATTGTTGTTTTGATCGGCTTGGTGCAAGGTTTAAAGGACGACATAACCGAGCAGATCAAGGGTTTCGGTTCGAATACGATAATAATCTCGCCAGCCACTCTTAGTAGAGTTGGCACAGGCACTTCTGCGTTCTCGACTGCAGTAGGCAAAATTTATATGAAAGATTACGAGCGAGTGAAGAGGGTTGCAGATATCGAATATATTACACCAGTCATAACTGGAGCAACCAAGGTTAGATACAAGGACAAAGAGATGACGCTTTCAGTTTATGGTGTTGAGCCAGAACTTTTCAAGCAGACAACGACAACGATAAAAATAGAGAAGGGAAGGTTTCTCGCAGACAACGACAAAACAGCAGTTGTCGTAGGCTATAATGTCGGTCACAAGAAATTTGATCAGGAATTGTTAATGGGCGCACCGCTTTACATAAACAACAAAAAATTCGTTATGGTCGGCATACTCGAAAGTATCGGAAGCTCGTTCACATCTTTTGATGATGCGATTTACATACCTATAGACGAAGCGCGCGATTTGTTCAGCAACCGACTTGCCGAAGACGAGATAAGCGCCATCAGGATAACGACAAAGGAAGGCGCGAATGTCGAGGAAGTCGCCGCTGAAATAAACGACATCATGCTCTCCTCGCACAGGGTAAGGGAAGACGAAAAGGACTTTACGATAACCACCGCCGCGACAATAAATCAAAGAGTGGAAACAATAACGAGCATACTGACCTTGTTTATGGGAGCAATTGCTGGCATATCACTTATCGTTGGCGGCGTAGGCATAATGAACACGATGTTTATGGCTGTGCTGGAAAGAACGAGAGAGATAGGCACACTTAAGGCAATGGGAGCCACTGAGGGCGAGATAAAAAAGCTGTTTTTGGTCGAAAGCGCGATGATAAGCACAGCAGGCGGTTTGATTGGTCTTGTGGCTGCTTATTTGTTGATAGCATCGCTAAATGTTTTAGGGATTTTTCCGGCAGTTTTTATCCCATGGGTTGCTGTTGCGGCGTTGTTATTCTCCGCTGGCGTCGGCATAGTCGCTGGTTATATCCCTGCGAATCAAGCGGCGAGGTTGGACCCGGTGGAAGCATTGAGGTACGAGTAGAATGAGAGTGGAGGACGCGTTTTGGTATGCCTTGCAAAACCTGAGAAGTGCGAGCCTGCGCTCTTGGCTTACAATCATCGGCGTGGTAATCGGCGTCATAGCCCTTGTTTGCATTATGGCAGTTAGCGAGGGAGTAGAGAACGAGATAAATTCGCAACTTTCAGCATTTGGTTCCAATATGATGTTTATCGTTCCTGTTAATGTCCAAGGTCTTTCCTCAGTTACAACCCTTGTCGGAGCGCCGTCCACAAGCGGAAAACTCACAGAACGAGACGCACTTTCTGCTGCGAGCATCCCGGGCATAAAGGAAGTAAGCAGGATGATAATAAGCAGGGCTTCTGTTGTTTTTAAGAACGCGAGCGCAACTTCTCCGATTTATGCAGCCGATGCGAACGTCTTTGATTTTTTCCAGGATGACATGAAGCTGGAAAGCGGCAGGTATTTTCGCGAGGGCGAGCGCGGCGTTGTCGTCATTGGCAATGATGTAAAAACTCGAATGTTCGGAAAGAAAACCGTCGAGATAGGAAGCGTGATAATGATAAACAAAAAGAATTTCCGCGTCGTTGGCATATTGGAAAAATTCAAAGGATCTTTTAGGCAAAGCGATGATGCGATGATTCTCATACCGTACGATGACGGCAAGGAATTGTTTTCGAAGCAACTTGCCAAAAACGAGGTTACTATGATATACTTGGAAGCTTATGAGAATTACGATATGAACGAGCTTAAGGAAAGAGTGGAAGAGAAGATCGCCTCAAACCACAAGGTTTCGCTTGACGACAAGGACTTTTCTGTTATAACGCCTGATTTCGTGCAAAGCATAGTTGGGAGCGTCTTTTTGATGCTGAGCACCTTTTTGCTCATAATAACGCTTGTTTCTTCTGTAGTCGCTGCCATCGGCCTTGCAAACACGATGTTTATGGCAGTGTTGGAGAGAACCAGAGAGATCGGGGTTCTGAAAGCCATGGGCGCGACGGAAAACGACATCACGCTGATCTTTTTATTGGAGAGCGCTCTTATCGGATTGATTGGCGGCTTGATAGGTTTGGCCTTATCTTATGTCATCTTGCTTTTCGTGCAAGATTTCGGCGTTCCGGTACTGTTGAGTTTGAAGATAATAATCTTCGCAGTTGTGTTTTCTATCCTGGTAGGCGCGATAGTCGGCGTTGTTCCGGCAAGACAAGCAGCCAAACTTGACCCAGTCGAGGCATTGCGTTCGTAGTAGAAAAAGTTTTAAGTTGAGAGCACTAATTGTAATCATGCGAATAAAGATTTTCATTGACAAATCCATCCACGAAAATGCCGCATATTATTACGAACTTGCCAAGGAAACCAAGGCGAAGATAGAGGGCGTGCAGAAGGCGATTGAAGAGACGAAAAAAGCTATCGCCTCAGCCGAAAAGGCAAGAAAAACAAAGAAAGTGCGGGTAAAAAGAAAAAAAGAATGGTATGAGGCTTTTCATTTCTTTTTCACATCTGGAGGTAAGCTTGCCATCGGTGGAAAGGACCAGAAACAAAACGAGATTGTTTTTAGAAAGCATATGGAAGACAACGACTTGTTTTTTCATGCAGACATACAGGGCGGCTCTGCTGTCGTCCTGAAAGATGGCGCGAAGGCGACAGAGCAGGAAAAAAAGGAAGCCGCGCAGTTTGCCGCGAGTTTTTCAAATGCGTGGAAAAATGCGAATGCCGCAGTTGATGTTTATGCCGTAAGAAAGAACCAGGTTTCTCAATACGCCCAGGGGGGATATGTGGCAGCGGGCGCCTTTGCAATAACCGGCGCAAGAGAGTGGTTCAAGAGCACACCGCTTGGTTTGAAAATAGGAAAGGAAGGCGACCGGCTTTTTGTCTTGCCACTTTCGCATTCAAAAAAACTCGAGAAGGAAATAGCGCTTTTTCCGTCAAAAAAAGGAAAAGAAAAAGAAGATGCAGCAAAATATCTGGCTTATAATCTCGAGGCTGATATAGACGACATCCGAGGAATGTTGCCTTCTGGAAAAATACTGGCCAAAATTTGAACGGACGCGTTATTCATTTTTAAATATTTTTTGACAATATTTATATCATGAAACTCATAAAAAAAGATTTTGAACGGATGAAAGACAAACAAGCGAGGGATAACCCACAGGTAAATCAGAAGAAAAAATCAAACCTTTTCTTGTCGGCTGCTTGCGCTGCTCTTCTAATGATAGAAGGAATCGTTTATGGCCAAGGATCTGCCAATAATACGACCAACGCCAACAAACCCACTATAGAATACAGTTACCGTTTTATTAATCTGGATTTCTATACTCAACGCTCAGATGGTTCTATTGACTATGACGGTTTTATAATTGATAAAGATGGGCAGAATAAGCTGGCAAATGCAATGACTGAAATTATAAGAAAAATTGATTATGAGAGCGCCGATAATAGATATAAAGAAGAGGATGGGCGGATAAATAGAAAACTGCTGAAAAGTTGTGACGATTATTCCAATCTGATCAGCAACCCAGCTTTACTAAATTTTTGGAAAACCGTTGAAATAACAAAGAAGGAAGAAGAATACGTTGTTAATAAAGTAGAGCTATCTGCATATAAAGAACGTTGTGAGCATTTTTTACGTATAGATGAGGTGCAGGCTTGTATCAATGATTGTTTACCATGGACACCATCCGAAAAAAATCCGGATAGTGAAAATCCTGACAGTGAATCTTGGGAAAAAGAAAAATGTTATCTTAAAGAATGCTATTTTTTAAATAGTCAGCCAGGCTATAATTCAGATGATCAGAAAATTATAAATGAGTGGATTGAGAGTTTTGTTCGTGATGTTAAGAATTCTAACGATCAAAATGCGATAGACAAAAAATGTTCAGATTTTAAGCTTTTGATCAAAAATTATGAAAAAAATTATGAAAAAGATAAAGAAGAATATGAAAAAGATGAAGAAGAAGCTGAATCTTCAAACAAACCTTTAATCAAGGAATTTAACGTTTTGGTTGATAAAATTATTAAAGGACCTAGTAAAGAAGAAGCTGGTGAAGGACCTGGTAAAAATGGTGAAGGAACTGGTAAAAATGGTGAAGAACCTGGTAAAAGGGAAGAAGTTTTTCTAAAACCACACACTCGGACCGAAAGAGAATTTTTTTCAAGACTACTTTATCCTTATAATAAATTCTGTCCTACTAAACTTGTTTGGAAGGGTGATGAGACGGATAAATCTGGCGAGATTAAGTGGCCTGCACCTGCACCCAATTGGTCTACTGGCAATAATCCGTCTAATCGTATTCAACCGTGCCTTTTTGGAGTAGATCCTGCCTGTAATCCATACATTCCAAAGCCTGGTACTCCTGGTAGTCCGACTTACATACCCCCATCTTACGGGCCTCCATTCGGGCGATGAGCGAAGTGAAGATGTTTAAATTTTTTCGATTAAAATTATCTTGTGAAACAGACACCGAGAGCGTATCAGCTTGCAATATTTAATTCTATCATGGAAAACGGCAACACATTAGTCGTACTGCCGACAGGCATGGGGAAGACGCTTATCGCGTTGATGGTAATCGACAAGATGAGAAAAACCGGAAGATGCCTGATGCTCACACCAACGAAACCGCTTGCCAAGCAGCATTACGAGAACATAAAGGAGATCCTTGAAGTCGGCGACGACGAAGTAGAGCTTATGACCGGCGATAAAAACGCTGACAAGCGAAAGGAGCTTTACAACAAGGGCATAATAGTCGCGACGCCACAAACAGTGGCAAATGATTTGGAAAACAATATCGCGCCTAGGGATTTCGTGCTCGTGATATTCGACGAGTGCCATAGGGCAGTTGGAGATTACGCTTATGTCAAGATCGCATCAATACTAAAAGACGCGCTTATCGTAGGCATGACTGCATCACCTGGTGGGAAAAAGGAAAGGATAGCAGAAGTTCTGAATAACCTGAATATAAAAAATATCGAGATAAGAACGAGCCACGATCCTGATGTCGCGCCATACATAAAGAAGAGCACGATAAAATGGATAGAGGTAGACCTCCCGCCTAATTTGAAAATGATAAAGAAACAGCTCGACAGCCTTGCAAAGAAATACGCGCAGGACCTCGGCGCTCTTGGTTTTCCGCCACCCCTAAAACAAAAAGGATTGTTTATGCAGTTAGGCGAAAAGATAAGAACAACTGATAGCAAAAGAAAATTTCCTGCTCTCATAAAGTATTACGCGCTCCTCAATGTTTTGCATCTCTCAGAGCTTCTTGAGACCCAGGGCGTGCAAACTATGCGGACCTATCTAGAAAAGATAAACGAAAAAGAAAGCAAGGCGGCAAAGATGCTTATGAAAACGCCTGAGATCGCCGAGATAAAAAAGATAGTCTATACGAGCGACGAGGAACACCCGAAATTAAAAAAGATGATCGAACTCGTAAAATCTCTGGACGGGAAAAAATTGATCGTATTTGCGCAATATCGCGAGCAGATAAAGAAAATAGAGGACGAACTCAAGAAGGCAGGGATAGCTGCGAGACAATTTGTCGGCAGGAAAGACGGCGTAACGAGAAAACAGCAAGAAGAGACCATAGCTGAGTTCAGGGAAGACAAGTTCAATGTTTTGGTTGCAAGCAGTATCGGTGAGGAAGGATTGGACATACCGAAAGTAGATGCGGTAATATTTTACGAACCAATACCCAGCGAGATAAGAAGCATACAGAGAAGGGGAAGGGCAGCGAGATTAAAAGAAGGGGAAGTTTACATACTCATGACAAAGGAAACTAGAGACGAGTACTATTACTGGGCTTCGTTGAACCGTGAGAAAAAGATGAAACAGATATTGTACTCTTTGCAGGCCAGCATAAAACGCTCCCAGACCAACAAGAAAGATTTGGAGAAAAAACCAAAGTTAAAAGGTCAAACGAAAATATCTCATTTTACTTGAAATAAGTCAGAAATATATAAAACGGAAGCTTTATGATTTCGTTGCCTGTTACTTCCAATCCGTCGTGTATTATGTACTTTCTTTTCTTTTCTTCAACAAACCCGAATTGCTCGCTTGTTTTTCCTCTACCACCAATTTCAAACAATGCGTCTTTCCAGATATAGTCAGGCCCGGTTTTTAGATAAAACAATTCATCTATGTGCATTGCAAACAAATCTTCTCTAGTAAGGCCTATCATTCTCTCTTTTTCTCCAAGAAAACTCAGGAGCACTTCTCTGATCGTAGGCGAAGTAAACAGATATTTTGGTTCTTTTCTAATCGTTCCTTTGCCAATTGCATATGGGTAAATCGTTTTTATCACATTCGCCTTTATCAATAGATCAAGCATTTTTATCACAGTTCCTTTTCCTACTCCTATGTTCCTAGATAAGTTATCGTAACTTGTCTTTTCAGAAAGCGCAAGAAGCCTGAGCAAGGGCTTGAATTTATCAAGAATTTCTTCAGAAAAAGAACTGCTTTTACCTATATCTTCATAAATTATCCTCTCAAGAACATCCAACAAAGTTGAAGGCGAATTATCTATTAGATATGGAAGATTCATCCTTTTATATTCATTCATAACTTTTTCTATGTCTTCTAGTTTTTCTCTTGCGTCCAATTCGACTTTCAAGGCGTTTGTCAAAGGATCTTTTGAAAACGGGTCAAATTGCAGTATGCTCTTCTTGTATTTTATTTTTAAGAATTCATTGAATGTCAGCGGCTTTAAGTTTATGAAAAACGCTCTTCTTGCAAGTGTTCTGCGCGCATTTTGTAGATCTACTGCGGATGAACCAGTAACAATTATCCTTAAATTTGGATAGATATCAGAAAGTACCTTTAGTTCTTCAGCCCAGTTATCGAGTTTTGTTATCTCGTCTATAAACAAATAGCCATCGCTGTTCACATACTTTAACGACCTTATCAAATCTTTTATTTTGTATCCAGCTATGCTTAAATGTTCACCATGAATTGCCAGCCTTTTATTTTTTTCCATTCCATCATCAAAATATTTCTGCGCCAGTAAAGTGGTTTTCCCAGTTCCTCTTAATCCATAAATGACTACTAGTTTTGATTTATCAAGTTCTTGAAAGCATCCTCTTTTTTCTTCCTTGACCATTCTTCTCAAGGTTTCTTCCATCAAAAATTTTTCCTCTTTTAGAAAGCTGATAGTTTCCATAAGCTAGATTTGGTAAAAAAGATTTTTAAATTTTTGGTCAATAAATTGACCGATTTTTCAATTTTTTGGTCTATATATTGACCAAAATAAGGAAAATCTGCGCTAGAAAAGCCATTTTAGTCAAAATTTTGACCGATTTTAGTGTATTTCGGTCAAACTAATCATCGTGCTAATATGAGCATAATGATTTAAATTTAGAAGACATTAGATAAACAGGTGAAAAAATGCCGGTTGTTCTTTCTATAGGTGGAAGTTGCATAAATCCAGACGGAAACCCCGACGTTAAATTCATAAGGGATATAAGCAATTTGATAAAAAAAAGCGATGAGAGATTTGGTATCCTGGTTGGTGGCGGAAGCGTTGCGCGTGTTTATGCAAAAGCCGCGCGCGAACTTGGCGCTTCAGAGTTCGACGCAGATGAAATTGCGATAATGTCAACAAGGCAAAACGCGATGCTCCTTCTTCAAGCGATGAGGGATTTTGCTTATCCAGTAGTTTTCAAAGATTTTGAGGAAGCGAGAAAGGCCTTCTTTTCTTCCCGCGTCGTTATTATGGGTGGTACGATCCCTGGGATAACCACGGACACTGATGCTGTTCTTCTCGCCGAAGCGATCGGTGCAAAAAAACTGATAAATATAAGCAACATTGATGGGATTTACGATAGCGATCCAAAGAAAAACCCGAATGCAAAAAAATTTGACAAGATGAGTTATGAAGAACTTGCAAATCTAGCCGCAGCATCTGACAAGCGCATGGCAGGCACGAATTTTGTTTTTGACATGCTTGCCTGCAGATTACTTAGCAGAAGCAAAATCGAAGCGCATTTTATCTCGAAAGATATGAGAGAAATAGAAAATGCGATAAAAGGAAAAAGGCACAACGGGACAGTAGTTATTTGATGTATTTGCTTATTTCCTTTTCGTCCAATGTCGTGTATTTTCTTGTAGTTACTGGTATATAGGCTATTTCAAGATTTGTTGACGTTGCTTCTTCTTGGGTTTTTTTCAATGCTTCTACTGCCAGCTTTATCGCTTCTTCAGTTGTCATATCTGGTTTGTATTTTTTTTCTAAGTACTCGTCAACTTCTTTTTTTGCCGTCCCGATTGAATCAGCATAATACGCAGTCATGGCACCGCTCGGTTCTGCCTCGTAAAGTTCTGGTCGTTTTGAACTGTCGACCCCGCCTATGAGCAAAGAAACACCAAATGGTCTTATCCCGCCGTATTGAGTGTACACCTGCAGCAGATCGCCAACGCTCCTCGCTATTGTCTCGACAGGTGCCGGTTCGTTGTAGGTTATCCTGTGTCTTTGCGCTTCCACTCTCGCGGTTTCTACCAACCTTCGCGCGTCTGCTATCAATCCACTTGCAGTTACCGCGATATGCTCGTCAACCTCGAATATTTTTTTCAAAGAATCCGCGACTATCAATTTTGAATGTATCGTCTTTGACGCTACAAATACCACGCTGTTCTTACTACATATTCCTATCGCAGTTGCTCCTCTTTTCACCGCTTCTTTTGCATATTCGACTTGGAACAATCTTCCATCCGGACTAAAAACAGTTATTGCTCTATCATACGCTTGTGGGGATACGCCATACATACTAAACACCTTTTTTATGTTCTATCGCAATAAGCGTTTATAAATTTACCTCTCGCTTTTTTGTCGCAAAGCGATATATGTTTTAAGCGAGAAGATGTGAACAAGTTGTTTGTAGTTCACATAGATTCGAGCTTACAAAGTAAGCGAGAAATTATGACCGAATCGTCGGTCATACTTACCTAGGGGGAAACCCAGTAGAAAAAACAGTAGAGTTTCCCCCTGGGTTTGTGAACGGGCCCGAAGGGATTTGAACCCTTGACCTTCGCCTTGCTCCCAAACTCAGAAAGGCGATAGGAGAGCGCCGCTCTATCCAAGCTGAGCTACGAGCCCGCATAATCAGTGCGTTTCTGAACTTATCAACACGCTATAAATTCGATCATAGTTAGCTGGTTGCCATTCTGTTTCCTTGTAATCTCCTTCTTTTTTGTCCCACTCGAGCGTCATCTTTTTCGAATACCATCCTGCTTTTTTCTCAGTGTCTTCGCCAACATAATGAATATTGGCAACATCATTTATGATCTCTGCTTTTTCTTGTTCTACTCTGAACACCAACCAGTATCTTCCTTTTTTCAGATTAACGCTTTCGTTGAAATTGAACCATATCCATCTTTCATTCATCGTTAACTTATCAAACGGCACTGCCGCAGTAGCAATTATCGATTCTGCCGGCGCATCGTTGTCGTTCGGTCTTATTTCAACAACTATGCGCGAACTTTTGAAACTCGTGCTGTACAATTTTTTCAAAAACACTCCAACGCTTTTTACTCCTATTTCATTTTCGATTTCAAAACCACTTGCAATCAAGTCCTTTGCCGAAAAAGCATCATTTTTTACGCCGCTCGTGTCGTTGCTTCCCAATGGCGATACGCTCGCTTCGCCGCTTTTTATCAATTCACCATTGCTTGAAATTTTTATTGTGTTTGCACCTTCTGTCTTGAACGGCACCGAAAAAGTTACTGTACTTTCATCATTGCTATTTACGACCTCTTCACCTATCTTCTCTTCGTTCAAAAACAATTCTATCTTTTTTCCTTTTGCGCAGGTTGCCACAACAGAAGCCACTGCGTTCTTTCCGATTTTTCCTTCTTTTGGCAATGTTGCCGAGTAAGAAGGCGTGCATTGTTGCACGTCTATCTTTTCGCTGATGTTACCGATAACCTCGCCTGCCTTTCCTATGTCGCTTATATTGCTTGCAGGCAATTGCACACAACCGCTAAATAAAATGATAGTTAAAATTAAGATGACAATGCCAAATCTCATTTTTTCACCAATAAATAATCATTCGCTAAAATTTAAAAAAGCGTGGATAATTAATTAATACATGCGATTTTCGATAATTCTCCTATTTGCCGTTTTGTTTTTTTATTCATATTCGTTCGCGACCGAGTGCAGTGGTTATAGTGAAGAAAATTTGACTATTCGCGTGTTGGATCAGTTGTATCGGCCGGTGGAAGGCGCGAGCGTTCAGGTTACTTTTGATCGCGGCGCATCTTTTGGAGAAAAATACTTTACAACACAACCAAAGCAAACTGACGCGCTCGGAAATGTTTATTTCACCATTCTCAATCAAGGAACTCAAACGAGAAAAATCGATTGCAATATCTATATAACCGCTTGGTTCGGTCCTTCTTATGCGAAGAAAACGATAGAAGCGCTTAGCCATCCATCGATAAATGACGTCGTGCTTCCTGTTTATCGCGTTACTTTTTTTGTTCACGACCAACAAAAAAGACCGCTGAAAAATGCGAGCGTTTTCTTTTTGAACGAGACAAAACAAACCGACGAGTTTGGCAGGGCCTTTTTTTATAGCCAGAACTGGACATCGGAATACTATGTCAGCTATATGGGAGGAAAAGAGGACGAATACGTAGAAGTAAAAGGAGATACCGAGCGCGAGGTTGTAATTCCGGTTTATCAAATCAGCGTATCAGCGATGGACGAATACGGAAACCCATTACAGGCAAGCGTTCAATATCTTAATCAATCATTTCAGATTTCTGACAGCCCGGCAACGTTTTCTGTCTATCAATATTTAGTAGAATTGACAGTGAAATATGAAAACATTGAAAAAACGATAACCATGCAGCCAGCGAACACTTTGTCAAAGGTTGTTTATTTTGATCTTCATCCACCTACCATAAGCGAACCGCAGCAGAATATTTCAAATGGCCGCGTGCGGATGTCATTCAAGATAATTGATGAAGGCCAATACGCGAGCGGCGTTGATCTGTCATCCATACAGGTTTTTTATAAGATACCGCCGGATGGAAAAGAGCAGAAACTTACAGCATATTCTTTGGGCGGGAGCAATTACGGCGTTGATTTTCCTCCTATCAAGGAAGGGACACTTGTAGAGTTTGTTGTTCGAGCGAAAGACAACGATGGCAATATCGCTTACAGGCAAGGTAGGTTTGTTATTGCTCAAGCACAAGAAGCAAATACGACAGCAAATACTACAACACAACAACCAGAAAGCAAAAGTGAAGATTATACATTTTTTTATGCAGCGGGTGTAATAATATTTATAATACTTGCGGTCTACATGTTAAGAATGTGGTTAAAGAATCGGCCAAGTGGTTGATTGGGCGATTATGCAAATATTTAAAAATAAATTGGTATATAAACATAAATGTTCATAAAGTATAATAATTATATGTGTGAAGGTGAGAATGATGCCCCGAGGTAAAAGGATTATAATTGAAACGAAAGTGGAAGATGAGTGGGTTGATAAGTTTAGGAATATTGACGTAGATGCGATAAGAAAAGAATGGGAAAGCGCGACCGATGGTCTTTCGTCCTCCCTGGCAAGCGTTTTTCGTGCTGCTCAGGAATTGTATAAGCAAAAAGCCGAAGAGGCGACAATTCGTGATTCGCACAAGCTTTATTCTCTCAAGGAAGCGTATGATTATCTCAGGGGCAACGGCCTTGTCCTCTCGTTTAGGGCTTTTGGCGGCAGGATAGAAAGAGGGACGATTCCTTTTGTCAAGATTGGCAGAAAAAGATACATCCACCAATCAGTGCTTGACAACATCCTTCAAACAAACGAAGAATTTTATTCGGTAAAAGAAGCTTACCAAGCTTACAAGAAGGTAAACCCAGATATTAACTTTAGAGCATTTATCGGCAGGGTGGAAAAAGGTTCTATACCCTCTGTTAAACTCGGCACCAGGAGACTTATCCCAGCAGATGCAATCGATGCGCTCACCCACATAAGCAAGAATTATTATTCTGTTACGCAAGCCCTTAGGGAACTCCACGAAAACGGAATTAACATAAAGAGAAATGCCTTCGAGCGCAGACTTGACAGGGGAAGAATTCCACACGAAAAAATCGGCGGCAGAAGATTCATACATTCAAAAGTTTTGAAAGAGCTCATTACAAAAGAATTGGCATTGAAGAAGAAAAAAGCGCAGCGCCTCTCTGCTTCTGCTCAAAGCGTTGAAGGGCCAGAGGGACCATCAGGACCAGAACTTTGAATTTAATTTTTTATTTTTGTTTTTGTCTTTTTGGCGGGGATTTGAATGAAAAAGTTTGCGTTTAGTTTGTTGTTTGCCATCTTGGTTCTTGTTTCAGTTTTTGTTCCTTTGGCGCGAATAGCTGAAACGAGCAAGTATTTCACGCTTTACGAGTTTTTCGGTCCTTTGCCTGCAGCATTTCTTGGCCCGATTTACGGTGCGGTAGCAGTTATAATCGCGCGCGGTTTCACGATCATAAACTCCGCGGAAGCGATCGGTCTTTTTGATATTGCCAGAATCTTCACGATGGTTTTTGCGACTTGGTACTTTGCATTGTATAAGAAAAACCAGGCATTGCTGTTTGTTCCAGCAATTGCGATGTTTTTGTTTGTCATCCACCCGATCGGTTCTCAGGCGTGGTATTACTCGCTTTATTGGTTGATTCCAATCATCGCGTACTTCCTTCCAAACAACCTCTTCCTTCGTTCGCTCGGTTCGACATTTATGGCGCACGCTGTTGGAAGCGTTGCTTTTCTATACACGTTTGCGACCGTGCCTTCGTACTGGATCGCGTTGATTCCGATAGTTGCGATGGAGCGATTGTTGTTTGCTGGAGGAATCGCGGTCTCGTTTGTGGCCATAAACACTGTGCTGAATAAGTTTTTCGCCAACGACGACTTCTTGGCAGTCGACAAGAGATACGCGCTCATGGCAAGCAATTTTAATTTTAAGCATTATATACTTCCATGGCAGAAAAAGAAGAACTGAAAAACAAAGAAGCTGATAGTGGGGAACAACCGCTCAATGAAGAAGGCGGCGAGCAAGGCGAAGGCCAAAAGAAAGTAATCGCTTCTCGCGGTATTCCTTCTTCTGACTCTCTTTATTTTCCCCCATTTTCCGAAGTGCGAAAATTTCAGGACGATAACGAACAGCAGACGCGCAACCTTTGGTCGCTCGAAGAAGTCGTGAATTTCGTTTTTCCGAAAAAATACCAAGAAAAATACCACGAAATCGCAGTCTCTTTTATGAAGTTGCTGACCGAAAAGGTTTATCTTGACGGCAGCGACATCTCTTCTTTCATATCGCAGAACAACATCTCTAAGGCGACTTTTTACAATCGCGTTCTCCCTCGTTTGAGAAGGGTCGGGATGATAAAGATAGAAAGGGAAACGATAGTCGCTGCTGAGAGCAGGAGAAAATACCGGCCGATGAGAATAACGCTTAGTAAGACTTTTGGAAATTATCTAATAAAGATCGGTGATTCTTGGCTTGCGCTCGTTGATGATGCGAGAAGCAGAAGGGATTCTGAAAAACAGACTAAGATATAGGCTGAAAAATAATATATAGGATGAACAACATGAGAAAAATAGCCGTCGCGTTTTTTGTCTTGCTTTTCCTTTGCATTGTTTTTCTTGCGGCAGTGGCGGGTTGGTTTTATTTGGAAAACGCGAAGTTACAGAGAGAGGCGCTTGCCTATGAGGAAAAGCTGAACGCAACGAGCGCAAAATTGGCCAAGACAAACGAGGAAGTGAGAACGCTTAATCGTTCCCTGAACGAATTAAGGGCCGAGTTGGATTCAACAAGACAACAGCTTAACGCGAGCTTTGCAGCGCTTGCTGAAAAAGAAGTTGAATTGAACAACACTAAAGAAGAACTCTACAAGACAAAAGAAGAACTAAATACAACAAAAAACATCCTCAACCTGACAAAATACGAACTGATCGAACTGACAGAAGAGATCAGCGGTCTGGAAAAATCCATAAACGACTCTGTTGCGTGGTTCAAGGAAAACTCTCTTTTTTCTCCTTCATTGGATCCGTTCGTCTATCGCATTGAAAGGGATTGCATAAAAGAAAAAAAATTGAAGTTGGCATGCGTTTCTTTTTTGACTGGAAGATACCTCGGCATTAACTACATCTCAGAGTATCCTGACAGGTTATTGTCATTGAATGATTTTACTTCTAGAAAGGGCGGTGATTGCGAAGATTTTGCCCTTTTCTTCAAGGCAATGATCAATACACTCAAAAAATCCCACCCTGAAGTCGTTGCTGAAGTATGGGAAGAAGGAAGCGGCAATTACGTTGTATACACTGAAAAGGATGAAAGCAAAGTAGTTGAATGGTATATTCATGGCGATGGTATTTCAATTGACAGGCTCGGCTCACTAAATCCTTATGTTATATGCTTCGCAGTTGATTACAACTCTGGCCATTGCATAGTTGCTTTGTCAGAGAAAGAAATTCATTCAATTGAAGAGATAGATCAACTCAACGGTGCAGCGCTTTTCGAGCCGCAAACAGGCGAGTATAACGGCGTTATTGGCAGGCAGCTTGTTCTTTGCAAAAATGGAGAGCCTAATTGCGAAAGGAATCCTGGCCACATAAGTTTTATCATAACTGACGACGATCTTTTCCAATTTAACAATGGCAGTTGGAAGAGCTTCGCTTATTACGGGCAAAAGACGCTCGATGCGAAAGAAAAACTTCTGTTCTATCAAAACACCACGGAATAATTATTTAAATCTCATTGAGAATACTGATTATGGAGATTGTTTTTTTGGGAACCGGCGGCGGTCGGATCAACCTTATAAAACAAGTAAGATGGACCGGCGGTTTTAGGATTAATTCTGATGTTGCGAACATCCACGTTGATCCAGGCCCTGGCGCCTTGATCCGCTCGTTGCAGCTGAAACAGGATCCGTTAAAGATAGACGCGCTGATAGTGAGCCATGCCCATATTGACCATTGCAATGACACCAATCTTATGATAGAGGCGATGACTGGTTATGCGTTGAAGAAAAAAGGTTTGCTGATTGGAAGCAAGAATCTTTTGGAAGATCCGAACGAACGACTCGTTACCGCATACCACCGGGAGCATTGCGGCGAGGTGTTCTATCCAAAATTTGAGAACGGCAATGTCGAAAGAAAAAAATTCCAGATAAAAAAAAGCGGCGACAAGACATCAGAGTTTGAAATAGATTTCATAAAGGTTAGGCACGACGAGAAAACTACATTCGGTTTTAAACTCTACCTTGAAAACAAAGTCATCGGCTACACGAGCGATACGAATTATTTTCCAGAGCTCGGCGAATTGTTTTCCGGTTGTGACTACTTGATAATCAATGTTCTTAAACCGCAAGACGATGGTATCCCAGACCATCTTGAAACTGCTCATGCGATAAAGATAATAAGCACGGCAAAGCCAAAGCTGGCTATAATGAACCATATGGGCATATCTATGATAAGGGCTGGCCCTGCCTCGCAGGCTCGCATAATAGAAGAGGCAACTGGTGTTAGAACGATTGCGGCCAAAGACGGCCAAACGATAAAAGACGGACTAAACGCTTATTTTTGAAAAAAATTCTACCTGCAATTGTGCGAAAAATACGAAAAACTCTCAGACTACGGAAAGGAAGTTCGTGGCGGTTGGCCAGGAGTAAAAGGCAAGATTTATCTCGGTGTTCCATGCATTGATCGTTTCGGCGAAGTAATAGTTATTTATCGAGAAAAAGAAGGCGGCGCGCTGATGAGCACGGTCCTCGGCCGTGTTTAATTCTCCATTTTTGAAATTACAGCAAAGCTCGATAATTTTTCTCCATCTTCTAATTTTATTATTCGCACGCCTTGCGTGTTTCTTCCTATGACAGATATTTCTGCTACTGGAACTCTTATGCTTTTTCCTTTCGAACCTATCGCTATTATCTCGTCATTGTCGTCCACTGCTGCTATGCCAACGACATCGCCGTTTCTTCCTTCTGTTTTTATGTTTATGACGCCGTATCCTCCTCTTCCTTGCAGGCGGTATTCTTCCACAGCAGTTCTTTTCCCATAGCCGTTTTCGCATATCGTCAATATCGCTGGTTTTCTGCAAGCCGCGGCACCGACAACGCTGTCGTTTTCGGCCAATCTTATCCCTATGACGCCCTGGCCTGTTCTGCCGATCTCCCTCGCGTCGTTCTCGTCAAATCTTATAGCCTGTCCCTTTTTAGTTGCGATGAATATCTGGTCCTTCCCATTTGTCTTTATCACATCTATCAACTGGTCTCCTTCCTTGAGCGTTATCGCTATTATCCCGCCTTTTCGCGGATTGCTGAAGTTCGAGAGCGCAGTCCTCTTCACTATGCCGTTTTTCGTTACCATCACCAAAAACTCGTTTTCGCTGAATTCAGAAACGCTTATCCACGCAGTGATCTTTTCGTCTTTTATGTCGACTAAATTGACGATCGAACGGCCTACGGCATATCTATTCGCCTCTGGTATTTGATAGACCTTCAACCAATGTACTTTTCCCTTGTCGGTAAATATCAGAAGGTAGTTGTGATTCTTTGTCACTATGACGTCTTTGACAAAATCTTCCTCGTGCGTTTCAGCTGCTATTATTCCTTTTCCGCCTCTTCCTTGCAGTCTGTACTCTTCCACTGGCGTTCTTTTTATGTAGCCGTTGTTCGTTATGCTGACCACGACATCGTTATTCGGAATGAGAGATTCGTCAGTTATCTCCTCGCCGCCCTCTATTATCTCCGTTCTTCTTTCATCGCCGTACTTCTCTTTTATCTCTATCAGTTCTTTCTTTATAACTTCTAATATCTTTTTTATGTCAGCCAAGACATCTTTCAACCATCTTATTTTTTCCTGCAGTTCCCTGAATTCTGATTCTATCTTTTCCCTTTCGAGCGACACGATTTTTGATATCTTCATATCGAGTATCGCAGCTGCTTGCTTTTCGCTTAACTTGTAATTTGCCATCAATTGCTCCTTTGCGCTCTGCGTGTCTTTTGCTTTTTTAAGCAATACAACAACGTCGTCTATGTTCTCAAGCGCTACCCTCAATCCTTCCAATATGTGCGCCCTTTCCTGCGCTTCCTTCAATTCGAATTCGCATCTTTTTCTAACAACCTCTTTTCTGAATTCCACGAATTCGTTGATCAGTGCATAGAGCGACAGCAGTTTTGGTCTTTTGTTTGCTATTGCCAAGTTTATTATCCCGTACGCGGTTTCCAACAAAGTGTGCGTGTATAACTGGTTCAAGACGACATCCGCGTTCGCATCCCTCTTGAGTTCAATGACAACTGCCAATCCTTCCTTGTCAGAATGATCGTGAATGCCGGCGATTCCATCGACCTTTTTGTTTTTCACCGCTTCCACTATGCTCTCTATGAGCGCAGTTTTTGTTATCTGATAGGGAATCTCTGTTATCGTTATTTTTCTCTCATTTTGATTTGCTTCTGCCCTTGCCCTTACCCTTATAGAGCCCCTGCCAGTTTTGTAGGCTTCCATTATCCCTTTTTTCCCTACTATTATTCCGCCTGTTGGGAAATCCGGCCCTTTTACGAGCGAGATTACTTCATCTTCGCTTTTGCCGTCTATGAAAGCCAATGTAGCGTCTATTATCTCGCTTAGATTGTGCGGTGGCATGTTTGTTGCCATTCCGACAGCAATCCCAGACGAACCATTTATCAGCAGGTTCGGTATTCTCGCTGGCAGTATTGTTGGTTCTTTTACCGTGCCGTCAAAGTTGTCCACGAATTCCACTGTTTCTTTTTCTATGTCTGCCAACATCTCTTCCGCAAGTTTTGCCATCCTGACCTCAGTGTATCTCATGGCAGCTGGCGAGTCGCCGTCTATGCTTCCCATGTTTCCATGGCCATCGACGAGTGGATAGCGAAGAGAAAAATCCTGTGCCATCCTTACCAGCGTATCGTATATCGCGATATCGCCGTGCGGATGGAACTTACCCAAACAGTCACCAACCACTCTCGCGCTTTTCTTGTGCGGTTTGTCGTAAGTGTTCCCAAGTTGGTACATCGTGTAGAGGATTCTTCTGTGAACAGGTTTCAGTCCATCGCGCACATCAGGGATCGCCCTTCCTATTATCACGCTCATCGCATAATCAACATAAGACTCTTTCATATCATCTTCAATCGCTCTTGGAATCACCAATTCTGGCATGTTATCACCCACTGCTCTTTCCCATTATCACCTATATGTCAAGGTTTGTTACCTCTGCTGCGTGTTTCTCTATGAACTCCCTTCTCGGCTCCACTTCCTCTCCCATCAATATCGTGAAGATCTGGTCAGCGAGCATCGCGTCTTTTATCGTTACTTTTTTCAGAGTTCTTTTCTCTGGGTCCATCGTGGTCTCCCACAACTGCTCTGGGTTCATTTCACCGAGACCTTTGTATCTCTGTATTTCTGCGCCTTCCATTCCCTCTTTTAGCAGTTGCTTTAGCTCATCATCGCTATATGCGTATTTCACTGTCTTGCCTTTTTTTAGTTTGTAAAGTGGTGGTTGGGCGATGTAGAGATGGCCTGCTTCTATCAATGGTTTGAAATACCTGTAGAACAGCGTAAGCAGCAAGGTTCTTATATGGCTTCCATCGACATCGGCATCGGTCATTATTATTATCTTGTTGTATCTCAATTTTTTTATGTCAAATTCCTCTTTTATCCCAGTACCGAGCGCTATCGCGATCGCCTTTATCTCCTCATTTGAAAGCGCCTTGTGCAGGGGCGCCTTTTCTACATTCAATATCTTTCCGCGCAATGGCAAAATCGCCTGGAATCTCCTATCCCTTCCTTGTTTTGCAGAGCCGCCTGCAGAATCGCCTTCTACAAAATAAAGCTCGGTTTTTTCAGGATCCTTCTCGGTGCAATCAGCGAGTTTTCCAGGCAGCATACTCGACTCGAATACGCTTTTTCTTCTTATCAGTTCCTTCGCCTTCTGTGCAGCTTCCCTTGCTTCCATCGACTTGACCCATTTTTCAGCGATCGCCTTTGCTTCCGCAGGTTTCTCTTCCAAATACCTCATTATGCTCTCGTACGTGAAGCTGTCGACTATCCCCTTTACCTCGTTGTTTCCGAGTTTGGTTTTTGTCTGTCCTTCGAATTGCGGTTCTGGTATCTTGATGCTTATTATCGCCGTCAATCCCTCAACTACATCATCACCTTTCAATCTCGCCTCGCCTTTCAGGTATTTTTGGGCAGTTAGGTACTCGTTCGCCGCGCGTGTCAATGCTGTTTTGAAGCCTGAAACGTGCGTTCCGCCTTCTATCGTGTTTATGTTATTAACAAAAGAATAAATCGTCTCGCTGTAGCTTTCTGTGTATTGAAGAGCGTATTCCACTTCTATGTCTCCCTCTGTTTTTTTAGCATAAAAGACAGGATGCAACTTCGTCTTCGATCGGTTTACGTATTCGACAAATTCCTTTATGCCGCCCTCGTAATGATAGCTCTCTGCCGTGTTGTTTCTCTCGTCAGTGAACAATATCCTTATTTGTGGATTTAGGAATGCAAGTTCCATCAATCTTTCCTTTAAATAATCGAAATCGAATTCTATCCCGCCGAATATCTGCGGGTCTGGTTTGAATCTCACTATCGTTCCTCTTTTCTGCGTTTCGCCGACAATCTTCACATCAGAAGTTGGTTTTCCCCTGACATAACTTTGTACGTATATCTTTCCGCCTCTGTGAACTTCAACTTCCATTCGTTCGCTTAGCGCATTTACGACTGATATGCCGACTCCGTGGAGACCGCCGCTTACCTTGTATGCCTTTTTCTCGAATTTTCCGCCGGCGTGCAATATCGTTGTGACTACCTCCAAGGCTGATTTTCCGCTTTCGTGCATCTCGGTCGGTATCCCTCTTCCGTCGTCTTTTACCGAGGCCGAGCCGTCTTTGTGTATTGTCACTTCTATTTCTTTTGCATAACCTGCAAGGGCCTCATCAATGCTGTTGTCCAACACTTCAAACAACAGGTGATGGAAGCCTCTTTTGTTCGTGTCTCCTATGTACATTGCCGGTCTTTTTCTCACTGCTTCCAAACCTTCCAAAATCTGGATATCTTTAGCTGTATATTCTTCTTCTACCGTCATAAAAATACCGTTTTAGTTTATCTTTTTTGGTCTTATTTTTTCTTGTTGCGAACTCTTTTTAATTGCTCTCTCGAACCATAATTTTTCATGTTAAAAAACCGAATTCTAATCGCTCATTAACTTCACTTTTTCCTTTATCTGTTCGTATGCTTCCTTGAATTTTTCTCTAGGCAGAATAAGCACTGTTTCGTATCTTCCTATTTTTGAGATCACTAATACCGAACTGTCGCCCACGCTTACAAAGCTGTCTGGAACGCCACCACCAAACGCCTTGCCAAGGGAATAGAGATATGCGCGTAATCTCAACGTAAGAACCGACAGAGTGGTTGCGCTTTTTTCTTCTCCGCAATAGGACGCTATGATGTTTTCGTTTTGGATGAAGATCGCGCTTTTCAGGAGATTCTTTCTTGCGAACTCCCTGATGAGCATTGGCGCAGTTATCTTTTTCCTCTTCAATACGTCTTTTTCAAATATTATCTCATCTGCTGGATGCTCTTTCGCGTACTTTGCAAGAGCCCAGGACCTGAGGTTTTGCGGTATTTCAGTCAAGCCTGCGGAATTTAATTCGTTCTTTTCACTTAACTCGTTTTCGATATAAGCGCGCCATTTAGGCCAATTCTCCTCTACTGCCTTCATTTTTTCTTCCAGGCTGCTCAGCGCTGCTTCTACCTTGTCCAAGTTCTCAGCCAATACAACCGCATTTTCCGGGGTCATCTTCCTTTCAAGAGCGCTTATTCTCTGCGTTTGTAAAGAAGCCAATGTTGTGTATTCCTCTTGCGTGTCAAGGCCAAGAGCATTTGCTTTTTCTACCGCAACTTTTAACTGTTGCAGATATTCTTTCAATTGCGCAATCTGGCCAATGTAATCCTGTCTCCTTGCCCTTCTTGCCGCGCCATAAAATCTGTCAACTGCCGTTATCTTCACAAAGTTTTCCAATCCGTCATAAATCAAGACAACGCCTGTTGCGGCTAACATAAACCCTATTAATTGGCCGGCCATCGTGTTGGCATTTTCAAAATCGAATTTTGCTATATCCATAATGTTTGTTATCGTAAAAGGTTCTGCCAAAAGATAAGCGTTCAGCACAAAAGCTATCAACAGAACTATCACTCCGCTCGCAATGCTGAATTTCCATCTCATCGGAGTCTTGCTCAGTTTTTTCATTATTCCTTCAGAGACCTTTATTTTGTTTATGGCTGATTTTACTCCTTCAAACAACAAGATGAAAATCGTGTAAATGAGCATAACGAGCGATAGTATCAGGCCAACGACAACACCGCCGGCAAAGTAATGGCTTCCGGTTGCTGACGCGACATCCAAGAAAATGGAATTAACCATGGCAAGCGCCGTTAGGTCAGCATAGGTTATTTTTGCCGTCCCAACGTTCAGCGAGTCGGCATATTCTTCTGGCGTTTTTTCCGTTGTGAAGGAATAAACAAATACGTATGGCTGCGACTTGATCGAAGATTGTGTGAATTTTATTTTCGTTCCACCGCTTTCCTTTGTCTTTATTATGTTTTGATAAGCGTCTATCTCATCATTGCTTATGCTGAATGGTATCTTGTCTTCTACGAGCACAGAGACCGGTTGCTGTCCTTTGTCTTTGCTTTCAATCTTTATCGCGACAGTGTATTGATACCCTTGGCTTTCCACCTGATAATCGCCAACGCTTGCCGCGGCTTGCTCTAATTTTTCCGCTCCATAGTTCGTGCGTTCGCATAGGCTTGTAGACTCGTAAAACACGAGCGGGTTAATGTTCGCGGTCGCGATACTGTTCTTCATTTCAAAAATATCGTCAAGAAATGCCGCCTTCCTCTCGCCGCTTTCGTCTCTTACCAATTGCGGCAGAATCGTTTTGCTGTTTGCGAGATAGCTGTCAATGTCGTTCATCTTATTTTGGTAGGATAGGATCGCGCCCCCGATTATCTCTGGATATTCGCTTGCAGTTTCCTTGCATTTCTCAGAGCCGAGCGAACACAGATTGACGCAAGTCGTTGGAGTTATGCACTTTCCTTCCCTTATGCCGAGTTTTTTAGCGCAGGCTTGGTTTTCCTGATTCTTCTCAACAAAAAAGTCAGCCAATTTAACATCGATTTCTTGGATGTAAAGATCGCTCAGTTTCTTGTAGTTCGTGTACTTCGCCTTTTGGATATTTGCAACTGCAACTACTCTCTGCATCTTGCTTTGACTGTCTATGTCAACTGGTTGAAAATAATAAATCGCATAGTCCCAAACGCCGTCGTTGTCTATATCATATTCGTTTTTTTCCGCTATTCGCTCTTTCTTTATCGCGTTAAATTTTTCTTCCGAGATGCAACCAAATAGCAGAAATATCATCATCGTTAGCAACAAGACATAGGCAAACTTCGCTTTCATAACTCAAATTAGCAGGCGAGATTTAAATATTTATCTCATCGCGCGTTCAGATCCATTAATGAATTATTCTCGAAGTTTTAAGTTTCGGCAGTATGGAACGGAAGAATTTTTCAAATGCAGTTATAAGGTCTCTAACAGAATTAATCTCGTAATAGTGCTCTCCGTACATGTACTCGTAAAACTTTTCCTTTGATTCGAACTGAGGAATGTGCTCTTTATCAACAGGTACTGTAATAGTGTATTGTATCACTCCTTTCTTCTCTCCTTCAATTCTTGCATCCCTAACGTCATCCGGACCATTATTATAATCATTGTCTGCAGGAAGGGAGTCGCAGAAGAACAGTAGTATCTTTACTGGTTCCTTTCTTTCCAAAAGCTTATTGATAATTGCTCTTCTTGCAGCGCCATCCCTATTCGCAGCACCAGGTTCTACCTTCCTATATTTTATTCTATTTTCTTCAATATCCTTTCCGATGTATATTGTAGTTCCATCTCTAGGACCATTGCTGTTATAGAAAGAATAACCAAATCTTATCTTAGGAACTACGGAAAGAGCAGCAATAGTCGTATGAACGGCCTCAGTTAGATAATCTATTACCCTGTGTCCATTGATTACACCTGACGTAGAACCGCTCGCATCACAGATTATCTCGAGCGCTACCTCTCGCATCTCTGTTATTTTTCTAGATATATAATAATCCTTATCTCTTATTATTTTAAGTCGTTTCTTGTCAAGAAGCCATTCATACCTTCTATCTATATCGATTTCTTCTCCATCATCTCCATAGGTTATCTCCTCCCTAGGAGTTGCAAGTATCCTGAAGATTGTTGAAAGCTTATTCACTGTTTCAGCATCTGCCATGCTCTCACAATCAACTGCCTTTTTCAAGTGGATTGGAACTACGAGGTTTGCAGAGGTCTTTCCTAGATTAGAGTCATATTCGAGAACGAACGTGTCTCTATCAAATTTTACCTCGCCTTTTTTGTCTCCACCCTCTTTTCTCATTCTCTGCATAAGCTTATCCTTGCTTTCCTTATCGAGATTCTCTAAAAATTTCTTTAGCTTATCCTCAAATTTTTTCCTTATATCCTCTGGAAGCTCGTTAAGCGGTACTCCTTGCGTTTCCTCACCAATTTCAAAGGTAATATTTTCTGGGTCGAGTTCGACTACACCAGTCCCGCCAATCAACCCATCCATAGCACCTTCTTTATCTGGTTTCTCTATCTCTCCTTTTTCCACGAGTTCTTTCAGATCGTTTACTATCCTAAATGTAAGGAAAACTGTTTGGGTGGTGTGATACTCTCTCGTAGAGATAACTCTAATCAGTTCATCTGAATATTTCTTAAGGAATTCGAGCGTCTTCGGCCCAGTTGATCTTATGATTTCAACAATTCTTTTCTCATCATCGCTAAGGCCATCAACATTTCCAGTGAAAACAGCGTTAATAAACTTCTCTCTGTCGCTTGCCCCTGCGTACCCGCGAACGAAGAGTAATATAGCGTTTCGTATTCCAGTGATGCTATAATCTAATACTACGCCTGCTTTTTCCGCATCTACGCGTTCTCTTTCTATATAGCTAGCCTTTCTACCGTATGCCTTCTCATCTAGCCACCACGCGTCTATCTTGCCATCTTCTATGCAGTTCCAGAGGTCCTTTAAAAGTGGCGCGTATTCGTCTCCGAACATTGTTATAAAAGATAGAAGAGAATTTGCAAAATATGTTTTTCCGTTATATTCGTACACTATGCTCTTTAGTTTCATACTTGTAGAATCTGCAAACTCAAGCTTCTTTACAACTATGCTCTTTCCTAAATCGTTTTCCAAATAATCGAGAAATGCTGGGAGATATGCTCTAAAGCTTCCGTAGACAATATGTCCTCCTTCATGATCGGTTAGGATATAATAGCAATTTTTATTTTTCTCGACAGTATCCATACTATCAACGTAGTACGGAAGAAATATTCTGAGTTCGTCACCCTCTGTAGTGTAGGCCCCGCCAGCAATAGATTTGTTTGGGTTTAATCCTCTGTTATAGTGAAGTCTCACGAGCGTTTCCAGGTCTTTTGCAATCTCTTCATAGAAAACTACGCTCTTTTGCATCTTGAATTTGGAGAAGTCTATATCATTACAAACATCTTCGTTGAAGTTTAGATAATCAATAAGAGTATCTATAACTTTTCCATTGTTTGTCCTCTCAATGATTTCTTCCGTCCATTTTATTATTCCTGAAGGAGAGAAGTGATTTCTAAGGATTCTGTCTACAACGTCGTCTGAGAAATATGCCAGAAAACCAAGGGGAGATTTCTCTTTTAGCATCAGGCCGGCTTTCATAAAATTGAAAACAAAAATTTCGTCTGTTGATTTTAACATTCTCCCAATGAGATCTACGCTTATTTTTCCTACAAGAGACGCAAATGCATCGTCTTTGTATATAGTATCGACTATTCTGACTGCGGATTTTACGTCTTGCTCGCTTAGGTTTTGCGCAAAGAGTGATGGAGCTGCAGATAAGAAGTTATTTACCACTCTTTCATCTTTTCCGGTCAATTCTTCTGCCATTACTTCTGCGAATTGAGCGATTTTTGTTTTATTCGCTCCTGGAATCTCTCTCGTTACTACGTTTTCTATGCGCTCCTTAAGTTTTTGCTCCTTAAGTTTTTCAGTCATACCTCACACTCTTTACTTTATACCTTTGCCTTCTGCGCTAATTAGGACTGCGTTAATAGCATTCTTTGCAATTGGTACATCCATATCAAACATCTGATTAGCGATTTCGTTTCTGATTGCCTCCAAGGGAGACACGCCTGTTGCGATTGATTCGAGTGCCCTCTCCACTGCCCTGGTGGTGCATCTTGCAGTGAGTATAGCCTCGTGCTGCGTAATGAAGTTTGCTCCATTCAACTCGTTATAAAGATCCGCAATTGCCTCCCCGTATTTCTTTATTACATCCAATATTTTTCTAGCCATATTCGTATGAACATTTTCATACTTTTGTCGTATAATATCAAGCACCTTCTGGCCATCTGGTATTTCAAATCTTATAACTGCAAGTCTGCTTCTTATGAATTCCGGAAGGTCTTGGCCTGGAACATTTTTTCCAAATTCTGTCGGAGAATTGTAAGTAAAAATTACGTTTATGTTTTCTGTTGATAGAACCTCATTTGCCTTGGTTTGAACCTCTTGGATCCTATCCAACAGATTTGCTATTATTCCGAATACCCTAGGATCGAGCTTTACTGCGTCATCGAATAGCACAAGCCCTCTCTCACCAGATCTTACGAGCGCAGTGAGTGGAGTATCAAAGAATGTATTTGACTCGATGTCCGGAGGCTGCCCTACGATTTGATATTGA
>Ga0078972_1000690_pt1 | contig 70518 bp, 53 predicted proteins | sample YelNatPaOPGAMG01_FD_67568 | JGI IMG/M metagenome (GOLD analysis project Ga0078972, IMG submission 67568) | Hot spring thermophilic microbial communities from Obsidian Pool, Yellowstone National Park, USA - OP-RAMG-01 (SPADES assembly) (version 2) | ecosystem: Environmental > Aquatic > Thermal... | reverse complement strand
GCTGAAACAACCTTTGCGCCGTATTTCTGCGCCACAACATGAGCAACATTCATGCAGGCGTTGTATTCATGATTAGTTATCAAGATTTCATCGCCATCGTTAAACCGGAAGGAATTGAGAACACTATTAACACCGTAGGTGGCGTTCGGAACAAATACGAGGCAATCCGGCTCGCCGTTCAGAAATGCTGCAAGTTTTACACGCGCTTCATCAAGTAAAGCTTCAAGTTCCCGGACAAAAAATCGGACAGGTTCCTCTTCCATTTTAAGCCGGAGACGGCTCTGGTGTTCAAGTATCGCTTTCGGACAACTCCCGAATGAACCGTGGTTCAGGAATACTACCTCTTTGTCCAGCGCCCAGATTTCAGGATCTACCGCCGGTCTCGTGATTAATTCTTCATTAATTTGTTCCATGCTAAAATAATTACGACAAAAAAATTCAGAATTGCAAAATATTAAATCAAGACCCTTGTGATAAAATCATAAAAGCTGATTACATCAAAATAAAGGATTTCTGCAATTGCCAGAAACATCCCTGACCGTCGCTTCCACAGTTGGGATATTGTGAAAAAATGATGAATCCGAGTTTAAATTTTTATTTAATTCCCCTGTTTGCCGGCAGGATTTTCGGGCTCATCTTTGGGGAAGATTTCCTGTTGAATTTCCGTCTTTTGTTTATCCTTCAAATCATCAGCCTTCTCGAATAACACCTTAACATTGGACAAATTCAGATCTGCAAAATCGTATTCTGTTCCCGGCGCGCGTTGTCTTGCATCCATTATCTGCTTAGCAAGGTTTGGGATAATGTTCGAAGCATAGTATTTTATTGCGCCGGCGCTGATAGTGGATTTGAAAATAACAACCAAAATTGAATTTTCCTCTATTTCCAGAATAATAACGCTGAATTTCTCTCCCTGCTGCATCATTCCACTTACTCTGGCATCATTCAGCAAGCCTGCAAGGTAAGCGGATGCATTAAAGGCATTCGACGCAAGTGTGGCTATCGTAACAGTGTCGAACTTGTCTTTCTCTCCGCAGGCGTGGATCAAATACCCTGCTTTTTCAACAATCATTACGAGACTTGCGGCACTCTTTGAAATAAATTCATTTAAATTCTTTTCGAATTCATCAATGTCTTGCTGTGTAAGTTGTGGGAAACTGCTCATTTTTAATTACTTTCTCTTAATATCGCTGATAAATTTCTGCAGCAACAACTTGCTTATCATGTTCAGAGTTTCGAACACGCCTTCGCATCTTGTCGCCACAGCAGGAAAGGATGGCACCTGCACATCGCGGTTATTTAACAGATATTCCATATACTCAATCGGAGCAATATATGGCAAATCACGTTTGTTATACTGTAAAACATACGGAATTTCATCGAGATTTAATTTCAAAGTTTTCAGATTATCAATCAAATTCTGAAAACTCTCGACGTTTTCCGCCATCTTGTCATACTGCGAATCCGCCACAAACACAATTCCATCAACCCCTCTTAGCACAAGTTGACGCGTCGTGTTATAAATCACTTGTCCCGGAACAGTGTACAACTGAAACTTCGTCCTGTAACCCTTTATCGCAATAGCCTCTAACGGAAAAAAGTCGAAGAACAATGTGCGGTCTGAACTTGTGGCAAGCGAAACCATCTTACCTTTTTCTTCCGGTCTTGCCACTTTAATATTTGCATGAATCTGTTCAAGATTCGTGGTTTTACCGCACTTTGCCGGTCCGTAATATACAATCTTAAGTTGAATCTCCTTTGTTGCCTGATTAATTATAGCCATAATTCTCCCCGCTCATTTCTTTAGAGGTTTTGAAAACTCGTCTGCGATAAATTGTATAGTATCTAATGATAACGTAGGGATATCTTTTTCCCCGACTACAACCAGAAAAATGTTCCCGCTTCTGCATGCGTATAATTTAAAATCGTCACATGCCACACAAATATGATTAATTGCGCCGAATTTCAGATCCTGAATATAGTTATCCAGTTTAGTAAACATCTCAGGAATAAACCCGGCAAGCGCTTCCGGTTTAATCGTCTGGGGAAGTTTAGCTACAACAGGTAGCCCATCTTTTAATACTATCATCACACCTGAAACCCCGGGAAACGAAAGCATGTGACGGACAATTTCATTTGGCGACCATACAGGCTTATCAGGGACATTAAACAACTCCCCTAACGACTTCGGTTTTGGAACCCCCGGTTTTTCGACAGAAGGCGCGGGTTTATCCTGCTTAACAACAGCAGGTTCAGGCTTAAAATTTTTTTCTATCGGCTCCGGAAAAACTACTCCCTGGTGAGGTTGTGTTTCAGTCTTAAATTTTAACGGAATCTGTCCGAATTTTATCGTCAAAGGAGTTTTTACTTTCGAGGGCGTTTCTTCTTTTTCCGGTTGTTCTGCAGGTTTTGGGACTTCAGTAACCTGTTTTTCTGGAACAGGTTTCGGAGTAACAGCCGTTTCAGGTTCTTCTAACTTTACTTCATTCACTACTCCTTGTTTCCCAAACAAGTCCGGGAGTTCTTCACTAACCGTAACTTTCTTTTGAACCTGCGGTTTCTTAAACCTCGCAAGGAATAAAGGCGCCAGAACAGACAATGGCAGTTCAAGAATCGTCTCCTGCTCAATAATCCCAGCCACTGGCGCTGGAACTATCCATTTATTTAATTTTTCCCATGTAAACTCAACCTTTCCACGTCTCATCTGTGGTTCAAGTTCACTCACTGGGATATACACCTTGCTTTTAAGAACACCGGCTTCATCGAGTCTCTTTTTAATATTCTCATTCCATGCAGCTGCCAGAGATGCAATTTCAACAACAATTGAATTCTCAACATCCACCGCCGGCACGGCAATCTGACCTTGACCCCGATCTTTTGTGATTTGTATCTTTTCAGCGGTTTTTTCTTCAGTCACAGACATTTTAATTGGCGCCACAGCCGGTTCAGGCATCTTAGGTTCAGGCATCTTAATAGCTGCTGCCAAAGATTCCGGTTGGTGTAAAACAGGTCTCTGCTGTGGCGCAACAGGTTTCTCTTCTTCAACAACAGTTTCTCCCATTACTTCAGTTGCTGGCTGTTTTTCTTCCGCAATAATCCGACCTTTCGCTCCAAAAATATCAGGTATTTCAGAAGAGACCGAGACAGTCTCCTTAGCCGGTTTGCGCTTAAGCAAAGGTAAAGCCTGCGGGATAATTCTGTCTAATGGAAGATATATAATTTCATTATCACGGGCAGTATTTGAAGAAAAGAACCCGGGCGGGGAGGCATTTTTTAATTCCCGAAAAGTAACTTTCACAATACCGCTCGGAAGTTGCGGTAGAATTCGCCCTGTGGAAAACCTAACAATAACTTCAGCATCAGGATTTTTAACCACCTCTTTTTTAAGGTAATCAGGCAACCCCGCAATTATTGATTGAAGTGGAATAAAAATATTATTCTTATCTTGAATATCTAAATTATTCTTATCCTGAATATCTAAAGAAGGAGCAGTAACCTCTTCATTGACAGACTTTACTTGCTGAATCGACACAGCAGACGCTGAAGCCGCCTTTTGAACTACAACTTTTTCTGCGGACTCCGCCAAAGACTCCTTTTGCTCCTTTTTACCGAAAAGGCGTTTTATAAATCCAAGCATTGTCTAAATTCTGGCATTTCCATTCATAAATGTAAAGAATACTTTATTCATTTGAAAAAACATATTTACCCATTTTTGTAATAACCATAAAAAAAACGGCATGTCACCACGTTCAGGATGACATGCCGCAAAATGCAGTCAGTCTGAAACTTATTCTACCGTTTACCCTTCGGGTCTAAGTTAACGGTAAAATCTTCATCTTTGAGCTGACATTCAACCCCGTTGGGCGGGACTTCCACCTTTGCAATCCACAAAATCGCATTCAATACAACTTTCCTGAAATTTTCTTCCTTCCAGTTTTTGTGTGAGTGTCCGCCCGTGAATCCAAAGCCGCGTCCGCCATCGGGTCTTTCATAAACCCACATCACAACCTGTGGTTCCTTGTTTGTCAAAACCGCCTGACGAACATACGGATTATTCTCATGCGGACCGTCCTTGCGGTTCAATGTTGACGCCGGAGGTAAATCGCTAAGTATAGGCGTTACCCCCTTCATCCCTTCCTGAAACCGCATGTGATAATACCATTCATCCACCATCTTGAATGGCTTGACACCACGGGTTACTGGATGGTCGGGGAACTTCGTAAAATTAGCCTCCCAGAATGGGTTCACTGACCAATCTGTTTCAAAATATCCACCTATCCATTCAAGAAATTCTTTGCCACCTCTGTCTTTAGGGACTTCAACGGCATAGTGGATACAACCCAGACCTACGCCTTTCTTCATCAAATCGCCAAGTATCTGAAGCCGGTTTCCCTGAATTGCAGGATGTCCGCCGCCACCGTCGGAAAAAATCACAATTGCGCTTGCCCCATCAAATGCATTCGGCTCCGTTGGCCAGCCATTGCTGTAAACAACGGATGTAACCCCAGGAATACCGCTCAGGCACTTCTGAAGCAACAAACAACCAGCCCTGTGTTCGTGGTCGCCGGGACCATGACTTGGTCTGCCTGCGATAAACACAATCTTCTTATCGGCGCCATACGTAGTCAGCGCCAAACCCATTACAATAACGCCTATTAGTGTTTTCATAATTAAATTTAATTCAGCGGTTTAATTCTGATATTCTTAAATTGAACTGTCATAGGAGGTCCAACATGCAACTGAAGGGCAATGATGCCAGACTTTGCCGCCCTCGGCGCATCCTCGTCAACAACCTCAATCGTCTGAACACCGTTTATGAACTGCTGAAGCCGGTTTCCTTTAGCAATAATCACATAGTCGTTCCACTCTTCGTCCTTAATCTTTGCCTTAATTTCCTCCGAACTGCCGAGTGTGCCGGTTTTTTCTTTAATAAACTTCGAAGGATTTGCTGGGTCGGTCTTAATCAGCACCTTCTCACCACGAGTGGCAAGAATGCCACGCCCCCGCTCTTCATATAAAATACCGGTGTAATTTTTACCCGCATCCATGTCTGCCTGATAACCGCCAACTATCGGTCCAAACTTCCCGTCTTGAATATATTTACTTCTGTATTGAACACCCGAATTTCCTCCAATGATTTTGAATGAAAGCCGTAGTTCAAAATCGCTGAATTCCTTATTGGTGTAGACAAGGAATGTATTGTGACCAAGTTTTGTATCCGGTTTTGTCTGACCTGTTATGGCTCCGTCTTTAACAGACCACAAATCCGGATTTCCTTTCCATCCGGTAAGGTCTTTACCGTTGAAAAGCGGGATAAATCCCTGTTCATCTGTTTGCGCCTTAGCTGTAAAAGCAAGGCACAAAACTGTTAATGCCGTTCCAGTGAGAATATTTAGTATTTTCATATTTTTAATCTTATAAGATTTAATCTTTCTTACAAACCAAATCTTTGACGCTTCCCCTGCTTCAAATATTCATTTGGTATTCAACCCAAGACGCCTGAAAATTAATTTTAATTAGATTGACTAATTTTTAACTTTAATTTTTGCTGTCGATTTGCTAATTTAATTTGCCAAAATGTAAAAGTTTGTTTAATTTTTAAGACATTTGAAAATAATTTAAGGGATAAATGCTGATAGTTCAGAAATACGGCGGCACCTCGGTAGCGAACATTGAAAGAATTAAGAATGTAGCTTCGAGGATAGCGGAATACAAAAAACAAGGGCACCAGCTCGTTGTTGTGGTATCGGCAATGGCTGGCGTAACAGATAATCTTATAAAAATGGCTAAAGAAATCATGCCGATACCAAACGAACGAGAACTCGACATGCTCCTTGTTACAGGTGAACAAACGACAATTGCGCTTACTGCAATGGCATTAAACGCAATTGGCATCCCTGCTGTCTCATTGACAGGAGCGCAGGCGGGTATCGTTACTGACGGCACACACACAAAAGCAAAAATAAAAAATATCACCCCGAGAAAAGTTCACGAACTTCTGCATGAAGGCAAAGTCGTAATTGTGGCAGGATTTCAGGGCGAAACCATTGAGGGACAGATTACCACACTCGGCAGAGGCGGCTCTGACCTTACGGCAATCGCACTTGCCGCAGCACTTAAAGCAGACCTTTGCCAGATTTACACTGATGTGGACGGCGTTTATACAGCCGACCCGCGCGTTGTCCCAACAGCAAAGAAAATGGAAGAGATTTCTTATGATGAACTCCTTGAACTGGCAAGCGCAGGGGCTAAAGTCATGCAGTCGCGCTCCGTCGAGTTTGCCAAAAAATTCAAAGTTGTATTTGAGGTTAGATCGAGTATGAACAACAATCCCGGAACTATCGTGAAAGAAGAAACCAAAAGCATGGAAGACGTTGTAATACGTGGCGTCGCATTGGATAAAAACCAAGCAAAAATAACTGTCGTCGCTGTCCCGGATAAACCGGGTACTGCCGCACAGATTTTTAAAGCGCTTGCGGATGCTGCAATCAACGTTGACATGATTGTCCAGAACGTCAGTCACGGCGACGGTAACAAAACAACCGACGTTTCGTTCACCGTTGATAAGGCAGACCTGCTTAAAGCCAAAAAGGTTATCGAAAGCCTTAAACCATCCATCGGTTTCAAAGATGTAATATCTGATGAGAACATTGCCAAACTCTCGGTTGTTGGCGTCGGTATGCGGAGTCATTCTGGCGTTGCCGCAAAAATGTTCGAAACCCTTGCCAATGAAGGAATTAATATAAATATGATTTCCACAAGCGAGATTAAAATCTCCGTTGTTATTGATCTCAGTAAAGCCGAACAAGCGGCAAGGGCTGTCCATAAGGCGTTTATTGGTTAATTAACCAATTCGAAAATTCATAAATCCCCGGACTATCCGTTTAGTCCGAGGGATTTTTATTTTTATTTATTGCAGAATGAGTTATATTACGTGGAAAAAGTTCCTATGAAATCTTTAAACATAAATATAATGAAACATGCAAAGGCATTCACAGCAATAATTTTCACTCTCTGCTTGTCTGCTTCATTGGTGTTAATCACGGGCTGCGCAGCTGTGGTGGTTGGGGCTGGAGCCGGAGCCGGTGTCGGAGCATATGCATATTCAAAGGGCGAAATGAAAAGCGTCGAAGCCGCTTCACTCGACAAAGTTTATAATGCAGTGGAAAAAACCGTAACCGAAATGAATTTTGTCGTCGAATCAAAATCAAAAGACTACCTCGTCGCAGAAGTAATATGCAAAGGCGCAGGCGATAAGACTATTAAGATAAAACTTAAATTTGTAACAGATAAAACAACCGAAGTGCGTATCCGCGTCGGATTCTGGGGAGACGAAAACTTTTCTTATCAGATTCTGAAAAAAATCCGCGACAATCTGTAAACTTAACTCACAATTATTGCTTAATTTTATTCCCAATTGCCATCAGGACTCTTATTTAAGTTCAGAACTTGCGATTTTTATTCCCAAGCCAGAATTCTGAAAATTTTGCCATAATTAAAAGCCTGTAGAACTGCCATTTTTAAAATCATTGTCTGGAAAAATTGATGTCCTTGTGTAAATTTTACCGTATGCAAAAATTTTTGCTGTTCATCCTGTTAAACTTTTACTGCCTACAACTTCTGTGTGGCGCGGATTCAGAATCTTCTGCCCAACTTTTACTGAGCCATCAGACCGCAAAAAAGGGTGAAACAATTCTTGCAGGCATTCTAATTAAATTGCCGAAAAATTGGCATATTTACTGGATAAATCCTGGGGAATCCGGCGCGCCACCACAAATTGAATGGCAATTGCCGGACGGAATTTCCCCCAAAGAACCAATCTTCCCCACCCCCAAAAAGCATGAATTAGGCGGGGTATTTTCCTATGTCATCGAAAACGAGGCGATGCTGATTGTTCCACTCGTTATCGGCAACACTACAAAAGATGGCGAACTTGATTTAAAAGCCAAAGTCCAGTGGCTTGAATGCAAGGAAATCTGCCGGTCAGCGTCAGCGAATGTTCAGGCAAAACTCCAGATCGGTAAAGAAAACATCCCGTCTCAATATTCAGAATTAATAAAAGGATGGTTAAAAAATACGCCGGCAACAAACATTGTATTAAATGCGACCGGCGAATGGGTTCAGTCAAATGAAAAGAATAAATACGAAATAAAATTAAAAATCCAATCCCCACATCCAATATCCGACTTCTTCCCCTATCCTGTTAAAAACATCGACTTTGGGATTCCAACGCGTATTGAAAAATCCGGTGAAAATTTATTTGTCGTAAGCAAGATTGCTACACTAATGGAAGGCAATCTTCCGGATAAACTCAGTGGGGTTATTACTTTTGAGAAACCCACACCGGAAGGTTTTAACTCATGCGAATTAAAAGACATCCCGGTCAGTTCTAAAACTGTCTCAACCGGATTATCATTCTCACTGGCGCTTTTGTTCGCGTTTATTGGCGGCATTATACTAAATGTAATGCCATGCGTGTTACCTGTTATTTCGCTGAAAATATTAAGTTTTGTAAATCAATCCTCACAGGAACCTTCGAGATTAAGGATTAATGGTCTTTTATTTGCTCTGGGCGTTGTTTCATTTATGACTTTGCTAGCAATTTTTGTAATCTCCGTTCAAAAAGCCGGTAGGCTTGCAGGATGGGGAATGCAATTTCAAAATCCAGGTTTCATTATCGCCCTGACGGTTCTGGTTACGTTAATAGCCCTGAATCTTTTTGGCTTGTTCGAGGTAGTCCTTGGTGGAAACGTAGTAGATAAAGCCTCCGCTGCTGTATCAAGAAAGGATTATCTTGGAAGTTTCATGCACGGCGCTCTTGTGGTTATCCTTGCGACTCCCTGCACAGCGCCTTTTTTAGGAGCGGCTCTGGGATATGCTTTTACTCAACCTCCTGCAAAAATCCTGTTAACTTTCATATCTATCGGAATTGGTCTTTCGCTCCCGTTCACGCTTGCAAGCATGTTTCCGCCTATAGTTAAACTTTTGCCTAAACCCGGCGCGTGGATGGAACGGTTCAAGATTTTGCTCGGCTTTCCGATGCTTGCAACAGCAGTCTGGCTGTTATCAATTGCATTTGCGCATTATGGAGAAAAGGCAATTTGGCTCGGCATTTTTCTCGTAATCCTTAGCATGTGTGTATGGATGTTCGGTGAATATTATCAGCGGAACAGAAAACCAATCCCCGGTTTAATTATTCCGTTAATAATCCTAATAGCAGGTTATTATTATACCCTTGAATATGAAATGGACTGGAGAAACCCAATAGGTTCAACCGCCTCTTCCGTGAAACACTCAAAATATGGTATAGACTGGCTCCCATGGAGTCCGGAAGCAGTGGAAAAGGCACGGTCAGAAGGAAAAATGGTTCTCGTGGATTTTACTGCCGATTGGTGTCTCACGTGTCAGGCAAATATGAAAACAAGTATTGATATTCCTGAGGTCAGCAAAAAACTGAAAGAAACAGGTGCGCTGGCATTTCTTGCGGATTATACCAGAGGCGACGAACGGATTTCTGCAGAACTGCGGAAATACAACCGAGCTGGAGTGCCTCTCGTTATTGTGTATCCTGCAGACACCAACAAACCGCCGATCATTCTGCCGGAGCTGCTTACTCCCTCAATAGTCCTTGAAGCGCTTGAATCTGCCGCAGGCAAACAATTTGTCCGGTAGAAAAATCTGCAACTATTTCACAATACTTGACCTTTTAGATTACGAAATTAATCTAATTGCATGAACATTTATAAAATCATTAGGGACATCAGAAAGATCACCTTTATTGCCGGCATACTTTTTCTCACGAACTTTGGAGTTTTTTCACAGACGGACATAGACAAATACAACGTAGTCTGGTTATCTCCCGGCAAGAATGCCTCGGATTCAATGCCAATTGGAAACGGCGAGGTTGGTGTTAATCTTTGGGTGCAAGAAGATGATGACCTTCAATTCTACATATCAAGAACCGACGCATGGAGCGAGGCTTGCAGGCTTTTGAAATTAGGGAAAATAAGAATAGGACTTTCTCCGAATCCGTTCGTAAAAGGCCTGCCATTTAAACAGGAACTAAAACTCAAAGACGGTATTATTGAAATTACTGCAGGCGAGAAAAATAAATCAGTCAAATTAACCTTCTTTGTGGATGCGATGTCTCCTGTAATTTACTTAAAAGGCGAATCAGAATCGCCCGTTGAAGTTACAGCCACATTCGAAACATGGAGAACAAGTAAAAAAATTCTTAAAGGAACCGAACTTGAATCCAGCTGGACAATGCACAGCGCGCCGGAAAACATAACAGTATGGGAATCTCCAGACTTTACAATAAACATGGGAGACGACGCCATTGTATTGGGACACAGAAATGAAAACTCAATTGTCCCCTTTACCATTAAACATCAGGGATTGGATAAGGTTGCCGGAATCATAAAAGACCCGCTTTTATACAGAACATTCGGGTGTTATGTAACAGGCAAGGAATTCCGGAAGGTAAGCCCGACTTCTCTCAGAAGCGTAAAGCCTGCTAAAAATTTCGTAATCACAATTGCTACTCTTACTGCGCAAACAGATACTCTGCTTGAATGGGAAGCCGGTATAAAGGAAATCGTAAAGGCGCAGGCAAGTTTCGATAAAGCAAAAAACAGAACAACAAAGTGGTGGAACGATTTCTGGAATAGGAGCTGGATTTTTGTGGAGGGGGATGAAAAACTTACCATGCCGATCAACAACCATCCGCTGCGTATCGGCTGCGATTCCACTGGCGGTAGCAAGTTCAGGGGATTAATGGCAAAAGCCGCTGTTTACGACACCGTCCTTGATGATAAACAGATTGAACAACTTGCCCACAACAGGCGTGACACTATGACCATCCCCGATTGTAAACCGCTGGCTCTTTGGGCTTTTGACTCAATACACAACGGCATGATAAATAATAAAGTCTCGGATAACCTCCATGCAAAAGTCCTCGGGAAAATATGGATTACTAATTTCAACGGCGAAACAGCAGCATTTTTCGAAAATGGTTACCTTGAAGTCGAAAACAATGATGTGTTCAATTTTGCAAGAGGTTTCAGCCTCGAAGCATGGATTTTACCCGCGACAAACATCGGGGCAGTCCGAATCTTCGATAAAGTAACTGCAGGCGTTGATGACGGATTTTTGTTTGATACCTATCCGGGCAGAAGCCTGAGACTTCTTGTCGGTGGCGAAAAGATAATAGCAAAGGATGTTCTTGCGCAGGATACCAATTGGGTTCATGTTGCAGCCACTTTCAATCCATCAACAGGCGAAATGAAGATTTATTTAAACGGCAAACCTGTTGCAGCTAATTTAAAGACCGGCAATGGAGAACAATTCACTGGCTCACTCGTAACACGGGCTTACATCCTTCAACGTTGGATTTTAGCCTGTGGCGGACGCGGGAATTACCCAATCAAATTTAATGGCTCCATATTCACTGTTGATCCTGAATTTGCCGGTGGTCCTAAACTCAATCCCGACTGGCGACGCTGGGGCGATTGTTACTGGTGGCAAAATACGCGTTTGCCGTATTTTGCAATGATTGCCAGCGGCGATTTCGATACCGCCCAACCTGTGTTCGATTCTTACCTGCGAAACATTCCTGTCTGCCGAGCGCGATCTAAAATCTATTATGATGCCGACGGTGTTTATTTTCCGGAAACAATGACAATCTTTGGTATGTATTCTAATAGGGATTATGGCTGGAACAGGAACGGCAAAAAGCCCGGTGATATCGATTGTATGTACTGGCGCTACGCATGGCAACAGGGTCTAGAACTTGTAACGCTGATGCTCGATTACTACGACTGGACACTTGACGATAAATTCCTGAACACCAAACTCATCCCAATGGCTCGCGAAGTCCTTCTTTATTTCGACACCCGCTTCAAACGGGACGCGAACGGAAAATTAGTAATTTCCCCGGCTCAGGCTGTGGAAACTTACTGGTACAATGTTACAAACGATACCCCCACGGTCGCCGGTCTTCACGCCGTTGTAAACAGACTCGATAAAATTAAGGATAAAATACTTCCTCCCGATAGAAATCTCTTCAGTCGCATAAAAGAGAGCCTGCCGCCAATCCCGGTTCGTTCCGATGGACAGAAAACATACATTTTGCCTGCTCAGGATTTTGACCCAAAGCGTAGCAACATCGAAAACCCAGAACTCTATCCAATCTGGCCTTACAGACTCTTTTCCATTGGTAAAACAAACCTCGAAACAGGTATTGAAACTTTCAAAAGAAGACACGAAAAGAGCATGATCGGATGGTCTTACGATGGGCAATGCGCCGCTATACTCGGACTAACCGAAGAAGCAAAAAGACAAATCCTGTTTAAAGTCAGGAATTCAAATCCCAATTTCCGTTTTCCTGCAATGTGGGGTCCAAATTATGACTGGGTTCCTGATCAGGATCACGGAAGCAACATCATGATTGTTCTTCAGAACATGCTCATGTTTGATGATGGCGAAAAAATCCATCTCTTCCCCGCGTTCCCGAAAGACTGGAATGCAAGGTTCAAACTCCACGCCTCTAAAAACACGGTTGTGGAATGCGAATACCGAGACGGTAAGGTAACCAGATTAAAAATTACCCCCGAATCCCGTAAAGCCGACCTTGTGATTCACAATTAACCGTTGTACTGTCAGTTAGAATAAACTATGCCTCTTCAACGACTTTCCAGCCAATCGCGTCGGCTATGGCATAGGCATGTTTCTTCAAATCTCCGTAGAACGTGACTCTATGCCACCCCCACTGATCCCACATGGTAAAGAGTTTTTCAATATCTCCAATCGGTTCGGCAACAAGTTTTGTCCTGCACGCACGGTCATCGGGGTCGTTTCCAACGGCTTTTGCCTGATGCAACAGGATTTCTTTTCTGTTGTTGTCAATTTCAATGGTTGTTAAAAGATATCCGGAAGGCAGAATAGACCTTACCGATGCCCCTTGTCTGTCCTCTGAATGCGTCAGAATCTGATACGGACATGGTTTTGCATTTGGACCGAATGGACGTCTTGTTGCAACGCAATGCGCATAGATAATCTGCCGTTTTGATGTGTCAATAACAGGGTCTGAGATATATCCCGGTCTGCCTTTTGTTAAAATTCCGAAGGCTGTCATAACAGCAGTTGAACGCACATCACATTCACAACCGCCGACAAGTCCCTCATTGGATAATTCATGGAATCCAAGGCATGGATAGGCATGAATATGTCCCCCGTAAAATCCGCCAAGGCAATTTATGGTTATCGCCATAGCGCCGTATTTCTTCATAACCTCTTTCTGGGCAAGATACATAGCGGCGGACTGCATTAAAACATCATCATTCACGCCCTCAATTTTTTCGGCATTTTTCTTCCATTGCATTGCAATCTCGCGGGATTTTTCCTTGTCTGCATTCTTCCATGCCTCATTAATTTCCGCAAACGGCACATGTATAACCTGAATACCCATCATTTCCCCTGCTGGACCAGACTGCGTGCCCCTGACTGCAAGGATCTTAGCCTCTTTGATTTGCTGGCGCCAATCGTCTATTGATATAGTTTCGAGCGTGTCCGGCTTGAAAGACATCTTCGATGGTTTTGGTGTATTTCGTTTCCGGACTTCTGCGACAAGGTCGCCAAATTTTTCTGCATCGTTCGGTGATTCAATTTTTTCAAAACACCTTACAGCCTCAAATAAATCTGAATTACGCGGAGACGCTATAAATCCGACATTCCTGACATTCCCTCTTATAAACGAGGCTGTGTACGTAAGGAAACCGCCGCTTCCTGCATATTTGAAATCAACATAAAGAACCGGTTTACCTGTCTTGGCGGCAGACTGAACAACACGGTTCCAGCAATTCATCTGGAAGACGATGTATCCGTCCACATTCTCGGTTTTATCCGCTTCTATTATCTTGTCTGCCTGTTCAGGTCCGTTTGCCATTGAATATAAAAATTCAAAGTGTTTGAATTTGTTCGCCAGTTCCTGATTTATCCTCTTCATTACCGGCTCAAAATCAAACCCCTTATTAGGCCAATCCGGTCCGAGCTGTTTCGGACCATGAAGTGAATAAATAATCCGTATTTTCCTCTTTGGTTTTTCGGCGCCTTTAAGCATGGACTCATTAAGCAGTAAACCGAACCCAGCCGCCGCAGTGCCGTAAATAAAACGTCTTCGCGAAACTCCTTCAAAAGGACAACCGTTGCAATAATTATGGTTTTTCATAGGCTTTTTCTGGTTTTGGATTTATTATAAGAATATATTAATTATTGCAAAGCCAAAATTAGTTTTTGTAGAGTTTTTTTGAAATAAGAAAGCGCATTTTGTTTTAGATCGGTTTAATTAATTTAATGACTTGCGCATTAAAGTATTTTGCAATATTTTAAATGGAATTTTTAAAGGAATCATGTCAGACAATGCGGAATTAGGCGAGATAGTCTTAAAAGGCATACCAGTTTCCACTGGTGTTTGTCAGGGGAAAATTCTTGTCATTGGAAATATTCAGCAAAAGATTGAATGCGAGAAAATAAAATCTTCCGATAAAACCAAAGAGTTAAGCCGTCTTCATAGCGCAATTGTAAAAACACGCAATCAGATTAAAGAGATGCAGGAAAGGGTGCGTAGTGAGATGGGGAATGCCGACGCAAGTATTTTCGATGCCCATCTGTTGATGCTTGAAGACCCGCTTTTGATGGAAGAGGTTACCAGGGGAATTGAGGATCAGAACTATTGCGCCGAATACGCCTTTCAGCAAGCAACTGAAAAATACATTAAGGCATTGAGCTCTGTCGAAGATACATTGCTCCGCGAACGTGTATCTGACCTTCATGATGTATCCAATCGGGTTTTAAATAATCTAATGGGAAGAGAAACGGAGCTTTCCCTCTCGGATTTGAAAGAACCATGCATAATTATCAGCCATGACCTTGCGCCATCCACAACGGCGATGCTTGATAAAAATAAAGTCCTCGGTTTTGCAACCGATGTTGGTAGTAAAACAAGTCATACAGCCATCCTTGCCCGTTCGTTAAAAATCCCGGCAGTTGTCGGACTCGGGAATGCCAGCGCGCGAGTTTCAAGCGGTCAGTTTGCCTTGCTGGATGGCTACAAAGGTTTGCTTATTATAAATCCGACAGACCACGCGCTTTCAATCTACGGTAAACTGGCAAAGAAAAAGGCTCGTCTCGAAGAGAAATTTGAAGACATTAAAAATCAGGTTGCAATAACCCTCGATGGCAAGCGGATTATTTTACTGGCAAATATTGAGCGTGCCGAAGAAGTTACGGATGTTCTCAGTTTTGGCGGAGAAGGTGTTGGACTTTTCAGAACAGAATATCTTTTCCTGAACAGACAGGGCTATCCCGGGGAAGAAGAACAATACAAGGCATACATAACAGTTGCCGAAGCATTAAAGGATAAACCGGTTATAATCCGAACCCTTGACCTCGGCGGCGATAAATTTATGACCAACGGCAGAACAGAGGAAAAGAATTCATTCCTCGGCTGGCGGGCAATTCGGTTCTGCCTCCACGAAAAGGCCATTTTCAAAACCCAGTTAAGGGCAATCCTCAGGGCAAGCATTTATAAAAACGTCAGAATGATGTATCCGATGATAAGCAGTGTGGAAGAGGTAATTCAGGCAAATGCCCTTGTCGAAGAGTGCAAGCGGGAATTGAGAAAAGAAGGCATTCCGTTTGATGAAAATATCCGCATTGGCGCAATGATAGAAATCCCCTCTGCAGTGTTGGCTGCAGATATAATCGCCAAATACGTCAGATTTTTCAGCATCGGAACTAATGATTTAATCCAGTATGCCATTGCCGTTGACCGTCTAAACGAAAAGGTAGCCTATCTCTATCAGCCTACGAATCCGGCAATTCTCAGATTAATAAAAATGACCGTTGACGCCGCTCATAGGAAAGATATCGAAGTTGGTGTATGCGGCGAAATGGCATCGGAAATTGCGCTTGTTCCGCTCCTTGTCGGCATGGGGGTTGATGAACTCAGCGTAGCGCCGGCAATGATTCCTCATGTAAAATACATGATTCGCCGCACTAAATTCTCAGACGCTAAAGCTCTGGCGCAATTTGCGCTTGAGTCGGATTCCACAGTTGATATAAATAATAAATGCGAACAATACGCACGCTCTGTGGCGTCTGAATTGTTCGAGTTGTTGAACAATAACAATAACGGAAATCCAAACGGAAAAACCGAATAAAGGAGAAAAGTAATGGTAGGACTGATACTCGCGGCGGGCTATGCAACGAGGTTGTATCCGCTAACGGAAAAAAAATCCAAATGTTTGCTCGAAGTTTGCGGGAAACCCATGCTAAATTATGTTCTGGAAAAATTAATCCCCCTTGATCAGATTTCCGCAATTTATATCGTTGTTAATGACAAATTCTATCCTGATTTCGAACAGTGGCTGAAAGACCTTTCAGGCAAGGTAAATTGCAAAACAATAGAACTTGTGAACGACGGTTCTACAGATAATTCAAACAGATTAGGCGCAATCGGCGACATCAGTTTTGTTATAAAAGAAAAGAAAATTGCTGACGACATGGTTATCGTTGCAGGCGACAACCTGTTCACTGACTCCCTTGAAGGCTTTGTTAACTCAGGCATTGAAAAAAATAAACCTTTGTTAGGCATTTACGAATTGGGTTCTTTGGAAAATGTGTCTAAATACAGTTCGGTGCTTGTTGCCAGAGACGGTAAGTTGCTTTCCTTTAAAGAGAAACCGCAAAATCCGGATAGTTCAAAAATCGGGATAGCCCTATATTATTATCCAAAGTCTGTGCTTCCTTTGATTGACCAGTATATCGCGGAAAACAAAAACCATGACCAGCCCGGAAGGTTTGTCCAGTGGCTTTACAATAAAATGGATGTTTACACTTATGAAATCCGCGGGAAATGGTTCGATATCGGCGATCTGCAGGTATTGCAAGAAGCCGAAGATTTTTTAAAAAGTCAGAATCTTGCCTGCAAACAAGAATAAGAGCATAGTAACCCTTTGATATTCTGACTGTTTTGAATATTTCCTTATATGCGTTTACGAATCATTTTTCGCAATTTTTGCGGTTGAAATTAAAAAGATGCTTGCAAAATTTATAATGGTTATATAATTTTTGACTTCTTTTTAAAATATAGGATATTTAAAAATTATTAAAAGAGTTTGAAATATGGCTGTTAAGATAAGATTAAAACGGACAGGCGCAAAGAACCAGCCTGCGTACAGGATTGTGGTGGCAGACAGCCGCAGTCCGCGTGATGGCAAGTGCATTGAAGAAATCGGTTGGTATCTTCCTTTAAAGAAGGAAGATAATTTCAAGATTGATCTTGAAAGAGCCGAATACTGGATTAAAAATGGCGCGCAACCGAGCGAAACTGTGATGAGTTTCATCAAAAAGGCGCGGAAGGCTGTTTCGCCGTCAATGATTCAATAACAACCTGTCATAAAATGCAGGCGTTTATCGAATATGTCGTTAAATCGGTTGTTGACCACCCGGACGATGTGAAAATTGAACAAGCAGAACGCGGTGGCGCAACGGTTTATAGACTAAAACTGCACCCTGACGATGTCGGCAAGATTATCGGCAAAGACGGTGTCATGATAAACGCTATGAGGTCGCTCGTTCAGGCTGCAAGCGCCAAAAAAGGTCAACGCGCCTTAATCGAAGTCCTTAACGAACAACCAAGTTAGGATTGTCTGTCTGAAATGCGTAATCTGAATGCGGATAGATGTAATTACAATCTTCCCGTCAATGTTTACGGGACCGCTGGATGAGAGTATAATCCGCAGAGCCCGCGACACAGGGCTGTTAGATCTAAGAATTATTAATTTAAGAGACTTTACTTACGATAAACATAAAACTGTTGATGACCGCCCTTTCGGGGGTGGTCCCGGCATGGTAATGAAGCCGGAACCGATCTTTGAAGCAGTAGAAAGTATTGAAGGCAGCGATAAGTATGTGATTTTGTTATCCGCAAGCGGACGGCTGTTCAATCAAAAAATCGCCTCCGAACTTGCGCAAAAGGAACATCTGGTTCTTATTTGCGGCGGTTACGAAGGCGTGGATGAGCGGGTCGCAGAGCATCTTGCGGATGATGAAATCTCAATCGGCGATTACGTCCTTACAAACGGGGTTTTGCCGGCGATGGTGATTATTGATGCAGTAACGCGGCTCCTCCCTGGCGCCCTCGGCGATAATGAAAGCGCCAAAGAAGAGTCATTTGCCACAGGGTTGCTGGAGTATCCGCAATATACAAGACCGGCGGAATTCCGGGGATGGAAGGTTCCGGAGGTTTTGCTCTCCGGCCACCACGCCGAAATAGCAAAATGGCGAAAAGAACAGGCTTTAAAACGGACGATGGAAAGGCGTCCGGATTTATATCAGAAATATTTGGAATCGTTGAAGAATAAAAACAACGAGTAAACGCGGTGATGATTTATGGACCAGAAATTGAAAGATAAGATCGAGTCGGCGCACCTGCGAAAAGAAAAATTCGATTTCGCAGTAGGCGATACTGTCAGAGTGCACACAAAAGTTATTGAAGGCGATAAGCAGAGAATACAGGTGTTCAGCGGGATAGTTATTGCCCGCAGAGGAAGAGGTATTAACGAGACCTTCACCGTGCGGCGAATCAGCTACGGCGAAGGTGTCGAACGCGTTTTCCCGCTTCACTCGCCGAGAATTGAAAAAATAGAGGTCGAAAGACGCGGCAAAGTCAGACGCGCCAAACTGACCTACCTGCGGAAACGCCTCGGCAAGAGCGCTATGCTCGTTAAAGAGCGCGACCTGAACGCCGAAAAGAGAAAAGAAGAGGCTAAGGCGGACGCTGCCGAAGCAAAAGCTCAAGCAGAAAAGCAGGAAACTAAACAGGAAACCAACGAACAGGCAAAATAACAAAGAAGTTAGTTTTGCCGTTTAATTAGTCTTTGCTAAACTCCGGACTGTTCACCCCAATTACAGTCCGGAGTTTGTTATTTATTTAAATTCTTCTTAACTCAAAGGAAGGTGTTGATTTATATTGAATTAAGACAGCACAATGTCGGTTGCCCGAAAAACAAACATAGATTACAGATTGCTAAAAAACGGGGATGAAGCATACGGAGCAATGCTCTCTGCCATCCGCGGGGCAACAAAAAATGTTAGGCTCGAAACTTATATCTACCGTGACACTGGTATCGGTGAAAGAATCCGCAACGAACTGATTAACGCCGCAAAAAGAGGGGTTAACGTCTTTGTTCTGATTGATGATTTTGGTTCAATCGAGTTGTCAGATACATTCTGGAAACCGCTCAGGAGTCTCGGAGGAAAAGTAAGACGGTTTAATCCACTCGGGTTTTCCAGGTTCGTTTTCCGTGACCATAGAAAAATTCTTGTCTGCGATGAAAAAGTCGGATACCTCGGCGGCATTAACATTGCCCCAGAATATGAAGGGGACGGAATAACGCGTGGCTGGCGCGACCATGGAATTGAGGTTCACGGCGAGGTAGTCCCTGAACTTGCATCTGCGTTCGACGAAATGTTCGAGCGCGCCGACCTTGAACATCCGCCATTTGCACGTTTTAGAATAACAAAATCCAGACGCGCAATCACACATTTACATTCGACTCTTATCCTCAGCGGACCGGGCAAAGGCGGCAACATTCTTAAACGCTGGATACTCAACGACCTGCGACACGCCCAGAATGTAAAGATCGAAACAGCGTATTTTCTCCCGAACTGGCGGATACGGCGAGCATTAAGCAGAGTTATCGGACGCGGCGGAACTGTAAAATTGCTCCTTGCGGGAAAAACAGATGTAAAGGTTGCAAAATTTGCAGCCCAAAGTCTTTATTCCCGTCTCATGAAACGAGGTATCCAGATTTATGAATATCAACCCCAAATCCTTCACGCAAAGTTGATGATAATCGACAACATAGTCTATATTGGCTCGGCAAACCTTGACACTCGGAGTCTTCAGATAAACTATGAAGTTGTGTTAAGGATACAGGACTCTGCCCTTGCTGCAGAAGCCCGCGAAATCTTCAACGAAGGATTACAACATTCTATACGGATTGACCCTGTAACATGGCAAAAATCACGTGGTTTGCTTCAGAAACTAAGAGAACAAATCTCCTATTTCATACTTGCGCGTTTCGATCCACTCTTAGCAAGATACCAAATCAAGAGTCTAATCAAAAAAGGCAAGACTATCGTAAAGTCATCACATTAAGAGCCTCAGGTTCCCATATCATAGACCTCGGGTCTGCTAAAAATTGGCGATTGTATCAAAACATTGAAACAGAGGCTTTCTATATCAAAAACTTCAGGTTTCCATTTTGTGATCCGGCAAAAAAACAGAGGCTATTATTGCTGGTATAAACAGAAATGACGCATACAAAAGGGCGTGTCTAAAATTGCCAACCTCCGAAAAAAGCCCGAAAAAAACCGTCCCGAAAGCAGCAGATATGCGTCCGATATTATAACAAAAGCCGGCGCCTGTGGTTCTTAAAAGTGTCGGAAAAAGCGGTGGTAGATACATTGTGAAAAGCGCAAACACACCGCTGAAAAATCCTATCGTCGGAATCCACCAGATTAATTCCATGTGGGTGCGTTCAATTGCGTAAGTCCCCGCCATTGAAAGGAAAAACCCAATAAACATCAGGATAATCGCGCGTTTATAACCAAACTTTTTCGCAAGAAATCCAGCGAAAAAATTCCCAAACATCGAGATCCCAATCACCAGAAAGAATGCGGCACTTACGAGTCTCTCCCGCGACTTAACATCCCAGCCATCGGCAATTGCCAGATTTCTCAAATGTTGGTGGTTCCAAAAAAGAAAAGCCCACCATGATGTAAGCGAACAGGCGCAGACAATCATAGAAAGCCACGTTATCTTTTTAACGTCGCCGCGGAAAAGGTCTGTGAACGGCGGATTTGCCTGCATTGATTTCTCTTTAGCCATCTGCCATTCAACAGGTTCTGGTACTTTTTTTCTAATCCAGTACACCATTAATGCTGGCAAAACACCGACTAGGAAGACATAACGCGGACTTAACCCTGCCATCAAATAAACAGTCAGGCACGCAAATAAAATTCCGATATTTACCCCTGTTTGTAGGACTGCGGCTAACCATGGACGCCATTTTTTAGGCCATGTCTCAGCCAGCAAAGAAGCACCGACTGCCCACTCGCCACCAATACCGAGCGCAGCAATGAATCTGAAGATTAGCAATTGCCACCATGTTTGCGCAACACTCGATAACCCTGTAAAGCACGCATAAGTTAGAATAGTTAACGCAAGAGCCCTGCTTCTTCCGATTAAATCCCCGATTCTTCCAAAGAAACCGCCCCCAAGTGCCCACCCTACCAGAAAAGCCGCCTGAATCCATGAACTTTTTTCTTTTACTATAGCATCGCTTGTTGAGGCAGCCTTGACCAGCTCCATAACAAACGGGGCTGCCACAAGCGTATATAAATGCATATCCAGACCGTCAAACAACCAACCAAGCCATGCGGCAATTCCCGAACGCCATTGGTAAGGGGAAATATCACGCAAGCGGATAGAGTCGTCTTCTGCACGCCCGTTAGAAGATTCATTATAACTTTGTCCGTTCTTGCCCTGCATTGAGTTTTTATTCGACTACATTTCAGAAAACAATTCAAGGACAGAGATTGAAACTTAAAAAATTCGAAATTGCCTCAAAATTTTTTTAACCATCAATATTTTTTATAAAGGCTATTAGAATTCTTTTTAACATAAACGATTGAAAATCAATAAGATAATTTTGTTAATATTTTTAAAAAATTTTTCTTGTTGATTCTTGCGAAATGTGTTGTAATTTAAAGTAGAAACGCCCAATACCAACATGCAGGTGCTAAAGAAAATTAAAAAGGTTTTGAAAAGCCAGCGAAAAAATGTGGTTTTTCTTAATGGGAGCCGCAAACAGGGGGCGTTTACATTAATTGAATTATTAGTTGTTATTGCAATCATAGGGATTTTAGCAGCGTTGTTGCTTCCGTCTTTAAGAAAATCCACAGAGAAAGTGCGAACACTCCAGTGTTTGCATAACATCAGGAGTCTGCAAATCGCATGGCAGATGTATGTTGACGACCACAATGGCAGGTTGCCATTGAATAATTATGTCGTCAAACTTCAGAATAATGGTTCCAATGATGAAACCTTGATTACCGGCGAATCATGGGCTCCCGGGGATGCCCGTTACGACACGACTACTGAAAATCTCGAAAAAGGTCTCCTCTTTCCTTATTTAAAGAATGCAGCAGTTTTCAAATGTCCGTCCGATTTCTCAACCGCTGAAACCCCTAACGGCGAACCGCTGAATCGTCCGCGAGTCAGAAGCGTGAATATGAGTATCTGGCTGGCATGCGATGAAAACGTTGAAACCACAACGAGGAAAAAACTTTCCATCTATCATATCGGGCAAATCAAGGCTCCAAGACCAAGCCAGTTTTTTGTATTTATAGACACTCATGAAAAGGCAATAGGCGATCCGTCGTTCGGAATTTATCCACCGGGTGACCCACGTGGAGAATATTGGGTTGATTTGCCTACAGACCGTCATAACAAAGGCGCCAACATCTCATTCGTCGATGGACACGTTGAACACTGGCGATGGAAAGCGCCGAAAAAATTCGTCTCAATCGGTCAACCACCATACAGTGCGGATGATAAGAAAGATTTAAGACGACTTCAAAATTGCATACCACCTTATGGCTGGCAGCCATAATCTGCAATAATCATAAGCTGCAATAAATCTTCATAACCAGATTATTCGGGAATGAACCAACCAATAGCGTATATTGTTTATTTGCAAAAATATTAAGGTTTTAGGTCACCTAAAAATTCAAATTTACAGGATTTATCCCCTACCCCAATTGCGGGATTTTCAGTAATTCTCCGCCTTTTAATGCGGACTGATGGGCAATGATTCCCGGGGCTGTGTATGCAACCGCTTCGTAAACGTTAACGCCCGGTTTTCTGTTCTTAACTATTGCATCTATGAACTCGTGGGTTAAAAATGTGTGCGATCCTTCGTGTCCGCTGTCGTGCCGGAGTGGTTCCGGCAGCATTTCTGTACTCCACCATTTTGGTATTTCGTACTTCTCAAACTCGGGCAGTTGCCGCAAAAAGCCGCCGCTGTCTTTTTCCATTGTTTTAGCTACGCGGACAATTACCGAACCTAAACCATTAGGATGCGGAAAGAAGAAACTCATCTTATCTCCATACCATTGAGCGCGTTCAGTCCCTCGATGTGCGCCTTTCCAGTAAATTGCAACCCTGAACGCATTTCCTTTGTCAGTCTTAAAGAATGCGGTCTCGTTCCAGAAAGGATTTTTATAAATGTTGTCTTTTAAAATCTGGTCGTTGTTTCCCCATCCGATACAGCAGACGCTTACAAGTCTTTCTCCTGTAACGCTAATAAGATGAGCCGTGCAGTGTGTCGGATAATGCATCGGCGGAAAGCCGTATCTCCATGTTTTATTTCCGTTTTCCCAAAAAAGAACCTCAAGCCCCGCGTGATGATACTCGGATTCCGTGTAAAAAATGTTCCCGAATTTTCCTTCCTGATAAAACTTGCGTGCCGATATGGTTCCTTGTTGGTAATAACTTGTTTCAGCCATCATATAGGTTAAGCCTGTTTTCTTAACAGCATCAATCAGTTGCTGGCACTCTTCAATTGTCATTGCTGCAGGAACTGCGCAGATTACGTGTTTCCCATTGTTCAACGCAAGCAAGGTATGACGCACATGGTCAGGGGCAGGTGTAAAGATTGCCACAGCGTCAATGTTTTTGTCTTTTACAAGTTCTTCAAGAGAATCATAGGCTTTATCGCATTTATACGTTTTCTTAAGGGCATCGCGGCGTTCGGGACGAAGGTCGCTCACGGCTTCCACGACGCAATTCGGATGTTCATGCCAGTAAAAACTCCTACCAAAATTACCACCGACCACGCCGATCCTGACCTTTTTCAACACTGGTTCCTCGCTTTTAAGCAGATGCTGGAAAACCATTGCTGCAGTTGTTGTTGCAGTTGCGCTCAGAAATTCCCGACGGGTGAATGTGTTGTTGGTATTCATAATAAATTAACATTGTTAATAAAATATTCTTGTAACTTCCGGCTGTTTTTTTACAATTTGAACTTATGAAAACAAAATTTACAACATTAATCTTTGCAGTCTCCGTCTCCCTCGCTTATTTTTCCGTCAATTGGCTTTTTGCAGGCGAATCCACAAACCTGCTTATCATAAAAGCAAACGAGGGAAAATTTAGGATTAACAAAAACATCTACGGGCATTTCTCCGAACATCTCGGCAGATGTATATACGAAGGTTATTGGGTGGGCGAGGATAGTCCTATTCCAAACATACGCGGAATCCGCAAGGACGTTGTAGAGGCGTTAAAGAAGATAAAAATACCGGTTTTGCGCTGGCCCGGCGGATGTTTTGCCGATGAATATCACTGGATGGATGGCATCGGACCCCGGGACAAACGACCCAAAATGATTAACACACACTGGGGCGGAGTTGTGGAAAACAATCATTTCGGAACACACGAATTTCTCGACCTTTGCGAACAGTTGGGTTGCGAACCTTATATCTGCGGCAATGTCGGAAGCGGAACTGTTAAGGAACTCTCCGACTGGGTGGATTATGTGAATTCGGAGGCAGGCACAACACCAATGGCAGAACTTCGCGAGAAAAACGGACGGAAAGAGCCGTGGAAGGTAAGATACTGGGGAGTCGGTAATGAAAACTGGGGATGCGGCGGCAATATGCGTCCGGAGTACTATGCCGACCTTTACAAACGCTATGCAACTTTCATCAGAAACCGTGGCGGAACACAGCCGTTTAAAATCGCTTGCGGACCAAATTCAATGGACTATAACTGGACAGAGGTTCTGATGCGTGAGGCAGGAAGACGAATGAATGGTCTTTCGCTTCATTATTATTGCGGCTCGGGAAGAAAAAGCCGCTCAGCTACAAACTTTGGCGAGGAAGATTGGCATCATCTGCTGAAAAACGCCCTCCGCATTGAAGAACTTATCCGTAAACATTCCGAAATAATGGATAAATACGATCCGCAGAAACGTGTCGCGCTCATTGTTGATGAATGGGGAACATGGCATGCGGTCGAACCCGGAACAAACCCCGGTTTTTTGTATCAGCAAAATACACTTCGCGATGCCCTTGTCGCCGGCGCAACGTTGAACATCTTTAACCGGTATTGCGAAAGGGTTAGGATGGCGAACATTGCCCAGACAATCAATGTCTTACAGGCAATGATACTGACAAAAGGAGAAAAAATGATTGTGACCCCAACATATCACGTATTTGAAATGTACACTGTTCACCACGACGCAACAATGCTGCCGGTTGAATTGACCTGTGAAGATTACTCCTTCGGGGACACAGCAATTCCGGCGCTAAATGTGTCTGCATCAAAAGATAATTCCGGAAAAATAAACGTTTCACTGTGCAACTTTAATCCAAACAAGCCGATTGAACTTGAATGCCAGATCCCGGATAAAAAAATAAATGAAATCACCGGAAGAGTTTTAACCGCAGAGGCTATGAACGCCCATAATACATTTGAAAATCCGGACAATGTTAAGCCTGCAGATTTCAAAGATTTCAAAATTACCGAAAAGGGGTTTAATGTTAAACTGCCGGCAAAATCCGTGGTTGTTCTCTCTTTAAATTAAGGGACGATTACCCTAAGAACACCCGGAGAAATTTTTATTACAGAAGGCGTCTGCGCGATTGACTCGCCGTCGGCGCAAATCCAGTGGTTTGAATCCGGCGTTTCTATTTTGAGTTCGCGCGTTTTGAAAATCCGTACAGCCGGGTGGGTTGTATGCGTGCCTTTGAAGACTCGTATTAACATTCTTAATACCGTCAATTTAGAAACTTCCGTTACCATACAAACATCAAGAACACCGTCGTCTGGCGTCGCAGTCGGTGCTATCTTCATAGCGCCGCCATAGAATGGCGTGTTTGCTGTGGCAACAAGAAGAACTTTTCCGCTGACAGTCCCGAAATCACCGGTTAGTTTAGTCTCTGCAAACCGATAGGTAAAAAGTATGCGCAGAACCCCGTAAAGATAGGCAGAAGTTCCTTTGAAAAACAATTTATGATTCTCTACAAATCGGCTTACCTCGCTATCAAAACCAAAGGTAGCGACAGTTAAAAATTTTCTGCCATCTATCATCCCGCAGTCAAATCGCTTAACTTTGGCGCGGATTAAAATCTTAGCCAAAGCCTCCGCATCCGGTGTGCGGTAAACACCAATGGCGCGCGCAAAATCATTACACCTGCCAGCTGGAATGATCCCAAGTATTGAATCGGGATTTTTTAACCCGTTCACAACATCCTGTATTGTCCCATCGCCACCGCAGGCAACAATTACGTTATCCGGCGACTCGAGCTTACCAACAATTTCAGTGGTTTTCTGGCGGGATTCGGTCAGGATCAGTTCCGCATTGGCGCCTTGTGAATTCAAAGCCTTTAATACCTGAGTGGCAAGCAACGGCGCACTATTTTTGCCGGCAACCGGATTTGCGATAATGTAGAACTTTCCTAACATCGGATAAAACTATTTAACATACCACATTGCTATCGGTGGAGAATGAACGACAGATATACTTGCCGAGCGACCCTGTTTTGTCTTTGCCATTTCAATGGCTTCATCAAGATTTGAAGCAATTTCCCATCCAATCCGTTGAGCGGCTTCTTTCCCACGCGGGTTAACAATTATAACCTGACCGGCGTGAGCCATTCCATGGCTTCCCCAGTTCCACATCGAGACAGGATGAAAACCATGATAGGCATTGTGGAATCTATACAGGTTGATATACCTCTCGTTTGTGGCTAAATAATCGGCGTATTTCTGGTCGATGATCTTCGGGTCGCGCGTTTCTTTCAGTTTTTCAAAAAGTTCAATATAACTCGGATGATGGACGGTTTATTGTCTCATGCATCCGGCTGCGGGGCGGGTCGTTAAAACTCCTTGAATTGAATTGATGCTCAAAATTGTGGTTTGAACGGACGCACCGGTATGTAACAAGTCCAACACCCACAGATTTGTGTCCGCCGTTTAATGCCACAAGGTTCAGGTTTACGTAAATTAGAAGATCGGATGTTGCCGACCGTTTATGCATTTCAACAATCTCGCCATGGTCTGTATATCCGAGCACGATGTTTCCGTCTTTATCCTCGGCGTCGTAGTTATATAGTTTTTTCTTATGCCAGTATGCATTGAAAATCTTTTTACCGAGCATTTCTTTGACTTCCCAGTCGTGCATGTGCCGATGTAGGCACACAGCAATAACAATTTCGACATCATCAATACCTGCTTCGGCAAGCCGTTCAAGGAGAAGTTCAATCACAACCTGTCTGCAATCAGGCGGTTGCTGAACCGGTTCGGATAAAGAAACATCATCAACGGCAATTGTAACCTTCATACCCGGTTTTAACAACGCGCGGAGCGGCTCCATTCCAACCGGGTTATCAATTGCCTTCTCTGCCATCGCACGTAACTTCTCAGCGCGCCAGCCGGGCAATGGCGGACGAGGATACAAAATACGTGAGCCTTCCGGAACCTTTGCAAAAACAAAACTCTCGCCATTCATCAGAAACAATGGCGGGTCGTCCTTTTCGTAAATCCCTACTAAACCTTCATTGTCAATAAACTTCATATTCAACCGATTACACTGGACTTATAAGCCCCGGTTTTATTCAATCACCATAAAAATACCGGTATCAAAATAAATCACATAAGGGATAAAAGCCATATAAAATTAATCCTCGTGATTGTTTCGTAGAATAAATTTATGAATTAAAGTTTTTCGCAAGACGTTCCGTTTTTTTAACCAGAAAATTCTAACTGTCTTTTGTCTTTATCAAATGTATTTACCAGCCCGGCTTATAATTTAAGTTCAGCGATTCCAAGCTCCTCGTCTTCAAAGTTATAGAATAAATAAAATAATAACCGTATGCCGGAAAATAGCAGAAATTACTCATTAAGTTAAATTAGAAGGAGAAATATCAAGTGGTTCCCCCACCCTTTTTCTTTTCCAGACGACGTTTAAACCTGTCGATCACGATGACCGCCCTTTTATGAGTCCCGATTGCAATTTGCTCGACCTCATCCCATGCTTCTACCTGAAATGTAACAAACACGCCATCCACATAAATAACCTTTGCCATGCATTTTACCTTTTGTCCCGGCGGCGTCGGCGCCAGATGCTTTACCTCAATTTCAACGCCCACAGAAGATTCGGTCTCTTCCAGCAACGGTTTCAAGGTAAGACGCGCAGTCTGTTCAAGGTAATTAATGAGCGATGGCGTCGAAAGCACCGCCGGCATTTTATCCCTATCGAAAGTGATTAAATCTGCCTCGCCGACAGTGAATTCAAACTCGCCTGTTAATCCGATTTTTGGTGGAGTCTTCATGAGATTTATTTATCTGTCAGATACCGCAACAGTATCCTGTTTGCCTACGGTTTGCATGACCTCTGCAATATCAGTTGCGAAATCGTTGACGTCCTGTTCAGTTGTATCCCATGAACACATAAACCGGCAACCGCCTCTGCCAATAAATGTATAGAAATGCCAACCGCGCTGGTGAAGAGCCTCAATGGCATCCTGCGGAAGCTCCACGAACACCGAGTTTGCCTGTCTTGGAAAGAGAATTTTAATACCTGAAATCCTGCGTAGTTTTGTCTCCAGCAATTCAGCCATCTTGTTAGCATGTGCCGCATGTTTCAGCCATGCGCCATTTTTAAGCATACCAACCCACTGGGCGGAAATAAATCTCATCTTTGAACAGAGCTGTCCTGCCTGTTTGCATCTGTAATCGAACTCGTGGGCAAGTTCCTGATTAAAGAAAACCACAGCTTCACCAACTGACATGCCGTTCTTTGTGCCGCCAAAACAAAGTACATCCACACCAGCCTGCCATGTTATTTCCTTAGGAGCAACATTCAGAGATGCTACAGCATTTGCAAACCGCGCTCCGTCCATGTGAAGCTTTAACCCAAGCGATTTTGTCTTTGACCAGATTTCCTTTAATTCATCCGGCGTATAAACTGTGCCAACCTCTGTGGCTTGCGTTACACTGACAACACGCGGTTTCGGATAATGAATATCAGTGCGTTTTTTGACCATCCGTTCAATACCTTCAGGATCAATCTTTCCATTCTCGCCTGGAATTAACAGCACTTTGGTTCCGTTCGAGAAAAATTCAGGAGCGCCACACTCGTCGGTTTCAATATGAGAAATCTCATGGCAAAGGATACTATGATATGAGTGACAGCAGGATGCTAATGAGAGTGAATTCGCCGCTGTTCCGTTAAAGACAAAAAACACCTCACAATTTGTCTCGAAAACATCGCGAATCAAGTCTGCTGCGCGTGCCGTCCAGACATCGTCGCCATAACTTGGTTCATGTCCATGGTTTGCTTCCTGTAGCGCTTCCCACGCCTCAGGGCATATCCCCGCATAATTATCACTGGCAAATTGCCTTACCCTTCGTTTTGCAACATGTATCTCCATATTTGTTAACTATAATTCCTGATAAAAAATATTCAATTTTTAAGTAGCATACTATTTTGATTGTCTGAATCCTTTATTGCTGAATATCGTCCCTGAAAAAGGGATTTTTTCAACTCCATAAAAATTAAAGTCCGTGTAAACACAGCCTTATGATAATGCAAAAACCGGGAAAACTGATTTTCCCGGCTTTTGCTTTTCTGGGGTTATATTATTTTGATTATTGTGCTGGTTGACGGATAATCCTGTAGAATTTCACTTTAACATTCGGCTGAACGTCTTCCTGCCATGAAAGTTCAGAAACTGTCTGCCCAGCGTTAACAGTTCCATTCGGTGCGTCGTTCCAGTTCGAAAGGTCAGTGGAATATTGCACTTTGTAAACGTTTCCAGGCGTTCCTGTCCACTTAATTACAACAGGACCATTACCCGGTTTGACTTCCAACCGTTTCACCTCAAATCCGAACATAGACTGCAACATCTCAGCACGTTCCTGCGGATATCCGAGCGCAGCAAAATTGAGCCTTCCACGCGGAACATGGCAGTCCTGACATTTCAAAGCGTACTCCTTTGGAGCAACCATGTGGTTTTGAATCCAGTACATCTCGGTTTGCACCCAGCCAACTTTTCCGCTGAAAGGCCGTCCTACATACGCCATACCCGCAGCAATTGCATTTGTCCAGTTGAATGTCTTCCAGTATGCATTTGTGTCAGCTCCGAAAAGGTGAGGAACAACCAACGTATTTCGCTCAGGGTCATAAGGTTGAACGCCTTTGAACCGTTTAACCGGCATAATCCGGGCGTTCGGGTCATTAATATCGCCATAAAGGGTATTGATTTTCACAACCTTTGTCGGGTCAATTACATCGTCAACAAGCTTGAAATCCACCTTTCCGTTGAACCAGACATACTCTGGACGGACGTTCTTTTCCCATCTGAACGTGCCTTTTTGTGTATCATAAATTGGGTCTCCGTTTTCATCTTTAATTACTATATTCTGCCCGTTTGTGCCTTTAACACCTGCCGTTGACCAATCCCAGTACATCTTCGTTGTGCGTCCACGGGCAAATTCAGGAATGTGGCAGGTCTGGCAGCCAACGCGTGATGTATGGGCATTTAATCTATCTGCAAAACTCCCATTCTTATGAGGTGTGGCAGTGTGGCACTCTTCGCAACTCTTGCTGTCGGCATGGTCTTTTGAGTAAGTTGTGCCGGCAATTTGATGCGCAGTGGTCTTATGACACTCGATGCAACTGAAATTGTTGGTACCACCCATGTGAACATCCAGTTCACGGGACGGATTGAAAAGACTTGAATCAAGATCGCCATGCTTAACAGCATCACCACCACCGCCATAAAAATGACACGCCCCGCAGTTCGCACGACTGGGTTTACCAACATTGCGCGCTACGTAAAGTAAGTCAACAGGCTGATATGTTACACCGCCAAAGTTGGTCGTTCCCGGACCAGTCCATGGCTTCCCCCCCATTGTCGGGAACTTTATATATGTACCGGTGGTGTCATGACAAACAAGGCAATCCACGCTGGCAACATTATTAAAATTGAAATTTTTGTCCATGTAACCGGAATTATTGATGTGGCAACTGGTGCATCGCGGCTCATTTGATGGCAGTGCCACGCAATAATTATTTATAACATACCGCTTCCCGTAAACCCTGCCGGTATTCGTGTCAGTAATACTCCACGTCCAGTGGATGGTCTGCATGACCTGATTTGCCGCATTTTGATGGCACATGGTGCAGGTTGTCGCATCCGTATATGATGGCAACCATGAGTGATCCGCGGCAAATGCAGCCCCGGATACCATTGTCAAAACAACAACCACCGCGCCTGTTTTTGCAGAACGCGCGCGACTTAAAATCTGGTCATAAATTTTCATAATTTTCATGATTCAAATATATAAATAAATAAGCATATTTTCTACAATTTTTTTATAATTATTATGTTTCCTAATCTAATATTATTATTTTACTTATGGATTTTTGAATTTTTTAATATGTTCGCAAATCTGGATATTAAAGTCCTGTTTTTAAAAAAATTTTTCATATTTTTAAATTCATATATTTGTTTTTTAATCAATTTTTAATTTCTGTCCGTACTTTCACTCAAAAACTCACCGGGAAAACACCCGAATTCATTGCCGCTGGATTTAAATTATATTTGCATTCTCTATTGAAGTTTTGCAGGATTTGGTTTTAGTAGTTTTCTAATTCGTTTAATGGACTTGCAATGAAAAAGTTATTAAAAACGGTATTTTGGGTTTTGTTTTCATTGTGCGGGGCATGGGCTTACGCCACAATCGCCTTTCATCGTCATGAACCTCTGAATTCAGTATATATATTGATCGCAGCAATATGCACTTATGTAATCGGATTTCGCTTTTATTCCAAATGGATTGCGACAAAGGTTCTTGTTCTGGACAACAGACGCGCCACACCATGTGAAATCCACGAGGATGGCAAAGATTACGTCAGGACAAACAAATGGATTGTTTTTGGTCATCACTTTGCGGCTATTTCAGGTCCCGGTCCGCTTGTGGGGCCAGTGCTTGCAGCTCAATTCGGATATTTGCCGGGAACATTGTGGATATTAATCGGCGCTGTGCTTGGCGGAGCAGTTCAGGATTTTGTAATTCTGGCGTTCTCAATGCGGCGTGATGGTAAATCGCTGGGGAAAATGGTAAAGGACGAAATAAATACGCCCGCTGGGATAATCGCTCTGTTAGGCATACTTGCAATTATGACTATTCTGCTCGCTGTTCTTGCGCTTGTTGTGGTTAAAGCACTTGCCGAAAGTCCATGGGGTGTTTTCACAGTCGGCGCCACAATTCCCATTGCAATGTTCATGGGTGGGTACATGAGGTTTATAAGGGTCGGAAAAGTTATAGAAGCATCTGTTATCGGTGTTGTACTGTTGCTGCTCGCTGTATGGGGTGGAAAACTTGTTTATGCCGATAAAGAAGGTCTGTCAAAAATCTTTACAATCGGCGCAGAACCGCTGGCATGGTCGATAATCATTTACGGGCTTGCGGCAAGTGTTCTGCCAGTGTGGCTTCTTCTTGCACCGCGGGATTATCTCAGCACTTTCATGAAGCTTGGCACAATTTTTATACTCGCAATCGGATGCTTTTTTGTCCTACCGGATTTAAAATTTCCCGCAATCAGCAAGTTCATAGATGGTTCAGGACTTGTTGTAGCAGGAAAACTATTTCCATTTTGTTTCATAACCATAGCATGCGGGGCAATTTCGGGCTTTCATACGCTCATATCCAGCGGGGTTACACCTAAAATAATAACCCGCGAGAGTTACGCCCGCGACATCGGTTACGGCGCCATGTGTCTTGAATCTCTGGTTGCAATTATGGCAATGATTGCCGCATGCACTCTGGAACCGGGAATTTACCTCAGTATGAACGTTAAAGGCGCAGGAGATACTTATGCCGCAATCGCTGCCGACACAATTGCAAAGGTTACGGCAGCAGGTTTTCCGGTAACCATTGAAGGTATGGAACAACTTGCCAAAGAACTTGGTGAACATACACTTTTCGGTAGAACAGGCGGGGCAGCAACTCTGGCTGTCGGAATGTCTTACGTTTTAAGCGAGTTTACTCATGGCAAGTGGTTAGACCTTTGGTATCACTTTGCAATCATGTTCGAGGCGCTTTTCATTTTGACAACACTCGACGCAGGAACACGGGTTGGACGCTACATCCTGCATGATGCACTCGGACAAATCTGGAAACCGCTTGGGGATACTAAAAACATTTTTGCAAACATCTTAGCCAGCGGAATAATGGTTTCTTTGTGGGGATATTTCCTGATTCAGGGTGTTCGCGACCCTCTCGGCGGTGTTAACTCTCTCTGGCCATTGTTTGGAATTGCAAATCAGATGCTCGCCGTGATTGCTCTCTGTCTGGCAACAACAATAATTCTCAAATCCTGCCTGTTGAAGATTGAAAATCATCAAAATCTGCCTTTATCCACTATACTAAAGAAATCATCCTATGCGTTGATAACCCTGTTGCCGATGTTGTTGCTAATTAGCATAACATTCACTGCTGGATATCATAAAATCTTTAATGACGATCCAAAGATTGGATTCATCGCTGCTGCTAAAAAACTGGAAGAAAAGACGCCTGTCCTTCAAAAAGCGTTGGAGGAGGCTGTTAAGTCCGGCGATCCTGTAAAAATAAAGGCGGCAGAGACCAGCATAAAAGCAAACCAAACTCTGATTTTCAACAATAAACTCGACGCTGTTGTCGCTGGAACGTTTATTACTCTGGTTTCAATTATTATCGTTCTCAGTGTCAAGGAGTGGCTCCTTCTAATAGCAAGAAAACGCTCTCCTCAGTTACATGAAACGCCGATTGTCTGGCTTCCCGAATATGCGGTGAATGAAGGAAAACCGATAAAATGGCTCGGTTGGCTTACACTGTTTTTGCTCGCCATAAAAGAGATTTCAGGACAGGCGCAGGTCGAACGGGCAGAAAAAATGTTAATGACACAAACATGCTCGTGTCACCACCATCATAACATTGTGGATTTAAACTCTCCTGAAAATAAACCCGTAAAGGTAAAAATCCCGCCCTAAAAAGCGCCTACTGCTTGTTATTCCCTTGTTCATTTTCTCTGTTTTGTCTTGAATGAATAGAAATTAGGTTATAGTTTGATGGAACTTTTTAGTAAAATTAACGTCAAACTAAATATGAATGAGTTAAATCCACGTGAATTAAACAGTCGTCAGGTTTCGGCGCAGATAAGCGATGACGATGTAGCCGAAATTGATCGTCTTCGGGATTTGTATAAACGGATGCGGGATGAAATCGGCAAGGTTATCATCGGACAGGACAAGGTTGTCGAACAAGTATTAACCTGCATTTTTTCCCGCGGACATGCCCTGTTAATGGGAGTTCCCGGTTTGGCTAAAACCATGCTTGTTCAGACTATAGCTAAAATCATGTCGCTTAAATTCAGTAGAATCCAGTTCACTCCCGACCTCATGCCAAGCGATATTACAGGCACAGAAATTTTGCAGGAAACCAACCAACCCGGTAGACGAGCGTTTGAGTTTGTAAAAGGACCGGTTTTTGCGAACATCGTGCTTGCGGACGAAATAAACCGCACTCCTCCAAAAACGCAGTCTGCCCTGCTCGAGGCAATGCAGGAATACAAGGTAACCGTTGCCGGACAGAATTATCCATTGCCGCTTCCGTTTTTCGTTTTGGCGACTCAAAACCCAATCGAACAGGAAGGCACATACCCGCTGCCTGAAGCCCAGTTAGACCGGTTTATGTTCTTTATTCATGTTAACTATCCGACCCTTGAAGAGGAAAGGCGAATTGCCCGCGAAACCACAGGGTTCAACCTTCCGCAAGTTAATCACGTCGTAAGCGGCGAGGAAGTCATGAAATTTCAGGAACTTGTCATGCGCATACCAGTGCCTGAACATATTTACGACACGGTTGTTGACCTTGTGAGAAAATCGCGTCCGCGGGTTGACGGCGCTCCGGATTATATAAACCGCTATGTTTCGTGGGGGGCTGGTCCCCGTGCAGTTCAATATATAATTAAAGGGGCAAAGGCGCATGCGGTTCTGCATGGAAATTATCTTGTGGGGATGGAAGACGTTGAGGCTGTTGCCTATCCTGTGCTTAATCACCGAATTCTCACCAATTTTCAGGCGCAGTCCGAAGGCATCACGAGTACCGATATAATAACCCGACTCCTCGACGAAGTGCGCAAAGAAACCAACAATGAGTGAGGAGAAAAAAGATTTTATAGACCCTCAGGTTTTAAGCCGGCTGTCCCAGTATCTGCTGACTACGCCTTTGCCGATGATCGGGACGGTTACCGGACATCACAAAAGTCCGCACAAAGGCGCAAGCGTCGAATTCGCAGAATACAGAAAGTATGTTCCCGGCGATGACATCCGCCGGCTCGACTGGCGTGTCTATGCTCGAACAGATCGGTTTTACGTCAAAGAATTCGAAGCCGATACAAACCTGCGTTGTTATCTGGTAATTGACTCCAGCGGTTCAATGGATTTCCATTCAGAAGGTTACGATACCAAACTTCAGTATTCGCGCAAACTTGCCGCAACGCTTGCGTATCTTGCCATTCAGCAGGGCGACGCTGTAGGAATCCATTGTTTCGGCGAGGACAAAATTGTGGATATTCCGCCAAGGAGAAATCCAACCCATCTTAAAGTAATTTTCGACGCTTTGGAAAAAGTCAAAGCAAGCGGCAAGACCAATCTTATCGCGCTCCTTCATGAATTTGCCGAACGAATTAAGCAACGCGCAATGGTTATAATCTTTTCAGATTTCTTCTGCGACCTTAACGAACTAATAAACTGTTTCCAGCATTTGCGTTTTCAGAAACATGACCTTGCGCTTTTTCACCTGCTTGACCCGCAGGAACTTGAGTTTCCATTCGAATATCCGACGAGGTTTTTGGATATGGAGGCTCCCGGCAGTCTGCTTACAGAGCCATCTATCGTCAAAAAACAATACCTTAAAAACCTTGAGGAATTTCTTAACGCAATCAGTTTCAACTGCAGGCAGTTCAATGCGGATTACCGCAGGGTTATTACAAGCGAGGATTATGAAAAGGTTCTTGCGAATTTTCTGCTCGAACGCAATGTAAAATCCCGCGCGCGCAGTAGAGGAGGGAGTGGCGGCAGATGAAAGCAATCAGGAGAATAAAAATCAGGGGCATAACACGATGAGTTTTCTTGAGCCAATAATGCTATTTGGGTTGCCGCTGGCTTTACTGCCCGTGCTTATCCATTTGCTCAATAAACTCCGCCACCGCACTGTCAGATGGGCAGCAATTATGTTCCTGCTCACAGCCAACAAAACTGCAACCCGTCAGGCGCGCATTAAACAATGGCTCATTCTCCTGATGAGAGTTCTTGCTATCGCTGCGCTTATTTTTGTAATCAGCCGTCCAATCGCAGGGGGCTGGATGGGGAGGATGTTCCGTGGGGCTCCGGAGGCAGTAATAATGATCCTTGATCGCTCAGCGAGCATGGAAACCCGAATCAACGGTATAACAAAACGCGAATTAGCGCTGAAATTACTCACTGAAAATGCAAAACCTCTTAAAGGCAAAAGCAAACTTATCCTCCTTGACTCTGCCACAGGAACCACCACTGAAATCGGCGAAATTGAGGCGCTCCCGAGGTTATCCATTACCGCCGGAACAGACACAGCAGCAGATATACCCTCAACTTTCCAGCGTGCAATCGAGTGGATTCAAAACAATAAACCCGGTTCAACGGAAATCTGGGTAGCGTCCGACATGCAGAAAAGCAACTGGATGCCGGAAAGCGACCGCTGGCGGACAATACAGGCAGCATTAACTGCGCTAGCAGGTGATGTCAGGGTTAAACTTATGTCGGTCAGAGTTCCGAATAGTTCCGAAAATAATTCTGTCTCAATCAACGAATCTTCTCTTAAAAAAACCTTGGATAATTCTGTTGTTGAAATTGCTTTTTGCCTCAGCGCCGTCAAAATCGGATACGAACAGAATTTCCGAATTAATCCCTATTGAAAGGTTTGGTTCTGTAAATCCCTTCGATTATGCGGCAATAATATGGAATGACAGACTACCAGAAGGAACAATCGCTGAAAACCTGCATAACTACATATCGGCGGGTGGTGTTGTTGTTATGTTTGCCTGTTCTTCCACAGGCGCTTTTGAAGGCATCTCTTTCAGCCAGCTTCAGGAATCTGAATCCGAAAAGCCATGGAAAATAAACAAATGGCACGAAAGCGATGGTCCGCTTGCCCGGACAGAAGAGGGTTTCAGCCTTCCGCTAAATGAATTGCTGATTTATAAAAGACAGGTTCTGAGCGGACAAGGAAGTTCAATTGCATTCTTTGGGGATGGCGCAGCATTTATAAAACAAAAGGTTATCGGAAAGGGACATCTGCTTGCGGTTGGAAGCTCGCCAGAGCCATCATGGTCAAACCTTGGCGAAGGTATTGTACTTGTCCCGCTGCTCCAGAGGATGATTGCAATCGGTGGCAAAAGAATTTCGCAATCTGGCATGCTTTTCTGTGGCGAAACGCTGTCTGCAAAATCTGATGAACAAATTCTGCCGGTTGAGGGAAAGGACTATAAGACGCAGGCTGGCGTGTATAAAATCAACGGCAGGCTATATGCATTTAACCGTCCGCCGCAGGAAGATGATTTTGAAATTATAGACGGCGCTGTAGCGCGCCAGTTATTCGGAAAGATTCCAGTAATGTTTTTTGAAGAGAAAAGCGCAGAAATCCCAAATATCCAGTCTGAACTCTGGCGGGTATTTTTGTTTGGCGTTATCATGTTTCTTCTGGCGGAATCCATATTAATTCTTCCGCTCGAAGAAGGTATTAAAAAGCCGTCGGAAAAAACACTATAAGTATTAATTAGATAAATCGTGTTTATGCAAAAATTAACGAAATGGAAAAACGAAATAAAACGAGGCGCGTGTAAAAGGCGATGACAAAGATTGAGTTTTCATATTCATTCTGGATTGTTGCCGCTGCTGTTATCCTGTGGTTGGCAGCAGGAGCGCTTTGTTTTGAAAACTGGCGTCGCCGTCGCGCTGTCAGAGGAGCCGCTTTTCTTGAAGGCATGCGCTTTTTTGTAATGACTCTTATCGGTTTTACCCTGTTAAAACCTGAACTTGTCAAACATGTAATCAGACAGGAAAAGCCCGAGATTGTAATCTTATGCGACGGCTCCGAGAGCATGAAGACACTCGACGTTATTAATACAAACAAACAGGTAATTTCGCGGGCAGATTGGGTGTCGCAGCAGAAAACAAACAGGTTTTGGTCGAAATGGGAGAAAGGGAACAAAGTCGTTATTCAAAATTTCGCAGTCCCCGGCGAAACAAAATCCTCAAACTCTCTCAATACAGGTTTGTCTGAAACAAATACCATTACACCGCCGGAATCCGGAACAGACATAAACGCGGCTCTTGAAGAGGTTCTCAAACAATATAACAATCTGCGGGCAGTTGTTTTGTTAAGCGATGGCGACTGGAATACCGGTCTTCCTCCAACATCCGCGGCAATGAAATACATATCCCGTTCAACACCAATTTATTCTATCGTCGTTGGCAGTGAGACGCCACTACCTGATATTGTCGTGGAACCCGTAAAGGCGCAAAGTTACGGATTACTTGGAGAACTTCTCGCGATACCGGTTACAGTAAAAAATTATCTCCCGAAAGAGGTTAAAACTTACATCCAGTTATACGATAATAATGTGCCAGATACCCGCAAAGAGGTAGTTATTCCATCTTTTGGCGAAATTCGTCAAACATTGCTGTGGCAACCAAAGACCATAGGGGATCATTTGCTGATGGTTGAAGTGCCACCCGTCGAAGGCGAATATCTGAAAGATAATAATTCGCGCCAGTTCAAAATTTCAATCCGCACCGAAAAGCTAAATGTCCTTATTATTGAGACACTTCCGCGTTGGGAATACAGGTATTTGCGAAATGCCCTTATGCGCGATCCCGGCGTCGAAGTCCACTGTCTTTTACTGCATCCGGGAATGTCTCCCGGCGGCGGAAGCAACTATCTTGCCTCATTCCCCGAAAACAAGGAAAGCCTGTCAAAATACGATGTTGTGTTTGTTGGCGACATTGGAATCGGCGAAGGCGAGTTAACAATGTCGCAGGCTGAACTTTTAAAAGGACTTGTGGAACAACAGGGAAGCGGGATTGTCTTCCTGCCAGGAATTCGTGGAAGACAATTGAACCTCGTCAAATCGCCGTTAGGCGAACTTTTGCCTGTAATTTACGATGAGACAAAGCCAAATGGCGTGGGTTTTTCGACCGAATCTTATCTGCAATTAACTTCAACAGGAAGGGGACACTTTCTGACAATGCTGACATCCGACCCGGACAAAAACGAGGAATTATGGAAAACACTGCCCGGATTTTACTGGAGCGCAGGGGTTTTGAAGAGCCGTCCCGGTGCTGAAGTTCTTGCTGTTCATTCAGGATTAAGAAACGAGTTCGGACGCATTCCGTTGCTTGTAACCCGTCCGTTCGGCAACGGCGAAACCCTGTTTATGGGAACCGATAGCGCATGGCGATGGCGTCTTGGTGTTGAGGATAAATACCACTACCGCTTCTGGGGACAGGTTGTTCGCTGGATGTCCCACAAGCGGCATCTCGCAGCCGGCAAAGGCGTTCGCCTCGTTTATAGCCCTGAAAACCCGACAGCCGGAGACACACTCTTCGTTTATGCTTCAGTCATGGACGATAGAGGAATGCCGCTCGAAAAAGGAACAATCCGCCTCTCAATAACCTCCCAAAGCGGGAAAACCGAACATTATGAATTATCATCCACAGCAGGCGGATGGGGAGTTTTCAGCGGAAATATAACCCTTCGCGAATCCGGAACTTATAAACTTAAACTTGGCGCTGACAGACTTAAAGAACCGTTCGAAACAACCATCGTTGTATCGTCGGAAAAAAGGGAAAAAATCGGTAAACCGGCAAATGCGGCAATCCTGCGGGAAATCTCCGAACTTACAGGTGGTAAATGCGTTACAACAGACACATTCGAATCTATCATAGATCAGATTGCCCTTTTGCCTGAACCTAAACCTTATGAAATCCGAATCAGGCTCTGGGCAAGTCCCTACTGGGCTGGATTTATCATTTTAATGCTCGGGGTTTATTGGACAGGACGTAAACTGGCGGGAATGATTTAATGATTTAAATTTATGACAACGTAAAAAATGAACCTGAAGTTTGATTAATGAATGGAAAAAATGTAAGTTTGTATTAGTCGTCAATGGCAAGAATATTTAAGCAACTTTATGGATTATCAGGCTGAAAAAATCATAGAACTGCCGCCTGAATTAAGGAAGCAATTCGAACTTCTCGAAAAACGGCTTTGGCGCGTCGATACTGCAATAGCCGTTGCCGGCAGCATCGCCGGTTTTCTTGCGTCATATCTCATATTGTTCATATTGGACAGGTTTTTCGATACACCTCCCCTGCTCCGTGCATGCATCTCGCTGTTCGGAATAGCCACAATCATTTATTTTGCAGCATTTTGGATTAAAAACTGGGTCTTCCGCCGGCGGAACATCGAGTCAATGGCTCGGATTGTTCAGAAACATTACAGAAAACTGGGCGACCGTCTTCTGGGAATTGTCGAACTTGCAGAAGACCAGAAAAGCAACAAGCATGCCTCTCCCGGCTTGATAAAAGCAGCCATCCGTCAGGTAGCGTCAGAAGCAATTAAATACGACTTTCGGGCTGCGATTTCGCTGCGGAAATCAAAAATCTACTGCCTTGTATCCCTTATTTTGTTCATCCTTGTTTCAATCCCGTTTTTGCTCGTTCCACAGGCAGGGGCAAATACATTGAACAGGTGGATAATGCCGCTCGCAGGAATCCCAAGATTTACGTTTGTGAACATCGAAGGACTTCCGGATAAACTTGTAGTGCCACATGGTGAACCATTCGAAATTGAATGCGGCATAAAACACCATCCGTTGTGGAAACCAGCAAAAGCCACCTGTCAATATAATGACCAGTTCAGCCAGAACGGTATTGTAAAAGGAAACAAGGTAATATTCAAAATCCCCGGCGTTACCCAAAAAGGATATCTGAAAATTAAAATCGGCGATATCTCCAAAAAGATGGAGGTCGAACCAATGTATCGCCCGCAATTAAGACAACTGACTGCGGATGTTAAACTGCCGGCGTATCTTAAAAATCCCGATATCAAAATTGAGACACAGGGCGGAAGACTTTCTGTGTTAAATGGAAGCAAAATAAGCCTTTACGGCGAGTTCACACGCGAAATCGCAAAGGTATCTGTTCAGGACATTTCATCGGCTTCAAGTCCCCAGTCGCTTATCGTGAATACTAACGGGGAGAAAGTCTTTTTCGGTAATTTTGATGTCACCAATAACCTGATTCTCAATGTGAACTGGACAGACAGGTTTGGGTTAACTCCAAAGTCTCCGTTTAATATCGATATCACAGCTGCAAAAGACGCCCCTCCATTAATTGAAATCCTTGAACTTTCGCGACAGGTCGCAATCCTCGAAGACGAGGTATTGCCAATTAAAATTTCCGCAAAAGATGATTACGGGGTAAAAAACATCGGCATTGCGCTGGAGTTTCTACTACCACAGGCAGAAAACCCCGTAACAGTTTCTTATGTCGTAACAAATGGGGACTACACTATTAAGAGACTCGAAGGGGTATTTCCGTTATCCCCATCTATGCATGAATTGCCACCAGGAACGTTAATAACATTTCAGGGAACAGGCGTAGATTATTTCCCCGGAAGAACAAACTCTGTTTCGCAGCCTTACCGCATTTATGTATTATCCAAAGAAGAGCATGCGAAATATATACTTGAGCAATTCGAAAAAATCCGCAGCGCTATTGAGGAACTGACACGCCGTCAGGAAAGTCTCGTCGGTGAAACTAAAAACACATTGTCAAAACCCCCCGAAAAACTCATGAACCCTGAAACGGCAAAGGAAATCAGCGAACAGTCCAGTGAACAAAAAGACTACGCTCAGCAACTTGACAGACTTGCGCAGGAAACAATGAAGGTTTTGAAAGAAGCAATGAGAAATACCGCCTTGCCTGAAAACCTTTTAAAGGACTGGGCTAAAAACGCCACGGAGATGCAGGAAATTTCCCAACAGCAGATGAATCAGGCGGCAAACATGCTGAATTCTGCGCGTGAGGCGGAAAACCAATCCCAAAGAAGCGAAGATTTGCAGAAAGGTTATCAGAAGGAAAATGAGGCGCTTGAGTCTTTACAGGCGCTGCAACAAAAGATGGCGCGTCATCTGGATAAATTGCAGGTAAAAGGTCTGGCTCTGAAATTTAAAAAACTCGCTGAAATTGAGCGAAACACGGGCGACAATTTGAAGACAAACCTGTCTAAAATCATCGGACTTAAGACGAACCAGATTGACCCGAATATGCTCCGCATGCTTTTGTTCTTGAATCAGGAACAGGAGATGGCAAGCAAAGAGACTGCAAAATTGCAGGGCGAAGTGGAACGGTTTTATCAGAGAACTGAGGAGCAGAACTACGGAATCGTCGTGGATGAAATGAAGAAAACTCAGGTTGTGGATGAGCTCCAGAAGATTGCGGAAAAAATCAAAGAAAATGTAGTTGCTCAGGCTGTTCAGAATTGTTACAGGTGGTCAGATCAGTTCCTCGAATGGGCAAAACGGCTCGAGGCAGAAGAGAGTCAAAACGGCGGAAGTCAGGGAAGCGGCAATCAAGAACAGATGAATGAAATTGACCTCGAGAACCTAATGGCGCTTTTGCGGATACGTGATGAACAGGAAACGCTCATTGACCGCACATCAATTTTAGACCGCAGAAAAAATGAAATTAAAAATTACCAGCGCGAAGCTGCTCGGCTTGCGTTTAAACAAACAGATTTGCGCGAAGGTCTTGAGTCGCTGTTATCCGCGCGCGTTGTTGCAAAGGTTAAACCAAGACTTATTCAGGCTTCAGACGCCATGAACGAGGCAGAAATGATGCTACGCAAACCTGATACCGGGAAACAGGTGGTTGACTCGCAGACTGATGCATTGAATCTCCTCGACGATGCAATCCGCCAAATCTTTAAATCGGGTCAGTGCAAAAACCCGGGAGCAAGCGCCCTCTCACAAATGATGAATATGGGACAGGGACAACAGGCGGGCGGCAATGTCGCCGGCGACCCAACCCATGGCGGTAAAAAAGGCGAAGGTTCCGATCCTAAAGGCGCAGGCGGACAAGAAAAGACTATTGAGAAAACAAGCGGCTTGAGAACGCGGCAACTCCCCGTCGAATATCGCGAGGCTTTGCAGGAATATTTCAACGCAATTGAACAGATTACACCTTAATATGCGGTTTTTATCGGCAAAGATAATTTCCCGTAAGTGTCCGACTTACCGGACAAGCGGAATTCTTTTGACCATCCTTATTCTAATTTCATGTTTATTCCCTGTTTTCTCGCAGGAAATTTTCGAGGCGGAAATGGATTCCATTCCCCCTGAAGTCCACAGGATTTATAAACGCGGGCTTGATTACCTTGTAAGAACACAGACTCCGAAAGGCTGTTGGCAGGATACTTACGGACAACAGCCGGCTGTTGTGGCGCTGGCGGTTCTTGCAATGCTTGCTCATGGCGACGACCCTAATACCGGTCCTTATGCGGTAGCCATCAAACGCGGATTGGACTATATCCTCAGCAACCAGAACAAACAAACCGGTTACATCGGTAATTCTATGTACAACCACGGCTTCAGCACGCTTGCTCTCGCAGAGGCTTATGGCGCTGTGAATGACGATAGATTAGGTCCAGCTTTAAAAAAGGCTGTTGATTTAATACTCATCTCACAGTCCAAAAACCCGATGGGCGCGTGGCGGTATTCCCCTGAATCCACAGATGCCGATACTACTGTGAGCGGAGCTCAGATGGTTGCTTTGTTCGCCGCAAAAAATGCCGGCATTGAGGTTCCGGATGATGCAATCCGCAAAGGACTTCGCTTTTTCGAAATGTGTCAGAACCCCGACGGTGGCGTGGGCTATACAGGACGCGACCCTGGCAATGGTCCGCGAACCGCAATCGCAGCCCTCGTCCTAGCGCTTGCAAAAAAGAAAAATACGCCAAATTTCCAGATGGCAATGCGGTTCTTATCAAACACAATGCAGGAACAAACTTACTATCATTACTATCTTTACTACGCAGCTCAGGCTTTCTTCCACGCCTCCTTAAAGTCGTGGCATGACTGGAATCGTGTAAATGTTAAAACGCTCGCTGCAATGCAGACGCCATCTGGTTCGTGGGAAGGTCCTTTCGGACCTGCTTTTTCCACATCCGCGTCTTTGCTATCACTCGCATTAAACTACAGATATTTACCAATCTATGAACGCTAATAAACACTGCCCCATTAAACAAAGCCGGAACTATTTTCTTATATTCTGCTTTCTGCAACTGGTCTTCTTCACATTATATAACGGAAAATGCGCAATAAACCTTGATATCCTCCCTATCCCCGCTCCGTTGAAAGGGGTAATTCAAACCGTTGTAACAAATCTTGAAAATCCGATCTCCGTCCCTAACATCTACGACGTAATTCAGTTCTCAAATGGCGATTCACTGCACGGCAACCTGATTACGATAAACGGACTTGAAACAGTTGTTTTTAAAAGTCCAGAGGCAAAAAACGAAATTGAGTTTTTCACAACAAACATCACCGAAATCCAACTCGTCAAAAAAACAAATCAAAGTAACACAAAGATTGAATGCGCTGTAAAATTAGTTAACGGAGATGAAATACCCGGGAATCTTGTTTCTCTGGACAAAGACGTATTAATTTTACAAACGTGGTATGGCGGCGAGTTAAGGATTAAACGGAATACCGTCCGTTCTGCCATGTTCCTGCGGGAAACCGGTGGTGTCATTTACGACGGTCCTACCGGAATCGAAGGCTGGACATCAAGCAGAGGCAGGCTGGGATGGCAATATGCGGATGGCGCCTTTACAGCATCCCGTCCGAGCCACATGGGACGAGACATGAAATTGCCAAACAGGGTTAAAATCTCTTTCGACGCTGCATGGCAGGGTGGACTTTTCCTCATGATTGGCTTCTTTGCGGACAACCCTGATGAATTATACAGCAATAGTTACATCATGCAGTTCAGTGGCTCTTACGTTAATGTCCAGCGAATCAGACGTGGTGGCGGTTCGATCAATGTAGGTCAGGCTGAAATTTATCAACTCAATACATTAAATAAGGCAAATTTCGAAATCTATGCGGACAGAGAGAAAAAATTAATTTCGCTCTTCATCAATGGCACATTCATTAAACAATGGAAGGACAACAGCGAAGTGCCCATAAACGGCACATGTTTCCATCTCCAACAACAGAGTGTCAATTCTGTAAAAATTACAAATCTGCGAATCGAAGAATGGGATGGACGGCTCGACAGGCAACTCGCCGGCGAAGGAACGCCTGCTGATGCTGACTCTGTAGAACTTGTCAACCGCGATAAAATTTCTGGAACACTGGTTTTAATAAAAGATGGCAAAATTAAATTTACGACTTCGTTCGCTGATATGGAAATTCCGCTGGAACGCGTATATGCATTCGAACTTAATAGCAAGTCTGCTGCAAACATACAAAGGTCGAAAAATGAGATTGTGGCTTATTTTTCCGGCAAAGGTTGCGTTAGTTTTGAACCCGAAAAGTGGACAACCAATTCAGTAACAGGCGTAAGTAAAAGTTTCGGAAAATTTAAATTTGCCCCTGAAGCGTTTTCGAGGATTATCTTTAATCCGGCAGTTAAAGAAACATTGCCGGAGATTAAAGAACCGATGGACGAAGAGGAGAATTGAATCACTCTGCATTTTAATTTCTTAAACTCCCCGGATTATAATTTTGCTATGAAAATTGATGTAATTTTTACACCGTCAGAAATCAATGGAATTAAAAGAACCGATTTACATGAGGCAATATGCGTAGTTTTCGACGTCCTGAGAGCCACCTCAGTCATCGTTACAGCGCTCAGTAACGGCGCTAAATCAATTATCCCGGCAGGTTCAATCCATGAAGCACTTGAATTAAAACGGAAATATCCGGACGCCCTGCTTGCCGGCGAACGCGACGGCTTTAAAATTCCATCGTCGTTAACCGGTGGCATTGAATTTGATTTCGGAAATTCTCCACGCGAATTCAACCCTGAAAAGGTGTCGGGGAAAAACATTATCATAACAACGACAAATGGCACCCGCGCAATAAAAGCTGCCGAAGGCGCAAAAGAAATCTTAATCTGTTCACTTCTTAACCTCAAAGCGACGGCAAACTACATCGCTTCTTTAAAGCCCTCTTTTGCGCTTTTTGTATGCAGCGGGACAAAAGACCGCTTGACCTCAGAGGATGTACTTGCTGCCGGTAAATTGACGGATAACTTGTCCGACCTAAATCCGGATTTGTCGGATTCGGCAATTGTCGCCCGTGATTTTTTCCAGTTCCACAGGGACAACCTGAACAACATTGGCGCGCTCTCTGCCCATGCCCGTAAATTGCTTTCTCATAAAGAACTCGCAGACGATGTCCCATACTGTATGCAATGCGACTGTTTGGATCTGGTAGCGGCATATAAAAACGGTTTAATTACCCGCATAAATTAAAGCCATTTTTAACCCCATTTTAATCCTGCTAAAATCTCCGGAAAAATCGAACACATAAGCCTGATTATCATTATTAAAAGGAACGGAAAAGTTATCCAATCTTCCTCATCTTCAAAAACTTGACTACTGATTCTCTCGTTATCAAAGGGGTGCTGGTTCTGCCCCGCCGTTTATTAATAACTTCTAACAATCCGTCGCTTACAAGGTTCATCATGTGTTGGGAAGAAATGGAAAAATTCCTGACCAATTCGCTTCCCTTGATTAAGAGTTTTTCATGCGGCAGAACAATTTTCAGAATTGTATCCCAATCGTGGGGATACCAAACGCACAGATTTCCCCCATGTTCGCAACGTTCCTGATATTCCTGCAAACTTAGCGCAAGAACAAATATGAAAGAGCGGTTTGCGTTTTTTCTCCTGAAATCCCACACCCATGAAAACCTACCGCTCTCAACGAGATTTATGACCGAATGCTCGCTCATACCAAGAACGGCTGCACAAACCCGTATTGGAACAAGCGGCGTTTTTATTTTTATCGGTACGGCAAATGAAGAACTTTGCCAGTAAACGACAGGTATGTTGTTTTCTTCGCTTGCGGAATCTGACTTTCGGGAATTTATTTCCCTTTCACAACTTTTGTATCCCTGATCGGTTATCTTACTCATAAAACCCCCTTTTACTCGGGTAAATTAAATTTTTCGGCAAAGCCGGCTTAAATCAAACCCGCTTTACGCATTCTGCTTGACATTTTTCGTATATTGTGCTAATTAATATGCACATTATGCGTATATTTTACGTAATTAATACGAAATTGTCAATATGAAAAATAAAAATGAAATTAATCTATCAGAGATAATCTCAACGGCGAGGAAAAGGCTCGGGCTGACGCAAAATGAACTTGCGGAAAAACTTGGAGTTTCTCTGCGTGCCTTGCAGTTATGGGAAAGCGGCAAAAGCAAACCGCAACCATCCAAATTAAGAAAACTTAGCGAAATACTCGAAATCCCAATCCATACACTTACAGGCGAGGCTTTAAAATCCAATGCCACACAACCGGTACCGGCAAGCCTTATGTTTCCGCGTCATGTTCCTGTGGTGAGTTGGGCAAAAGCCGGTTTTGGCGGGGATTTCGGGAATCTTGCTGTTCAGATTGATGAATGGCTGCACACCGACTGCAAAGACCCGGACGCATACGCGCTTATAATCGAGGGAGATTCAATGATGCCGGAATTTAAGCCTGGCGACCGTGTTATTTTCATGCCAAACGTTGAACCGCGCAACGGCGACATCGTCGTGGCAAGGCTTGCCAAGACTGGAGATGTATTCTTTAAACTTTTCCATCGCGTAGGCAAAAACGGCGAAATCGTCCGTCTCACAAGTTTCAACCCTGCTTACCCCCCACTCGAATATCGCATTGACGAATTCGAATTCATCCATCCCATGCATAGCATGGTAAGACTTCGAAGGGGATAAAATATCTTTTACTAAAATTCTTTTCAGCTGAGTTTATCTATTCAAACAGAACCCATTATTAAGTCCGGACTTAATGCGACGGATTTTTGTCTGTCCTACTCTTTAGCCACTTTTAATCTTACAAATCGTTTTCCGGCAGTTCCTGAGGGGATTGTGGTTTGGATTGTGCGATATTTTCCGTCATCAGAAATTATTATTTCGGGATTATTTGGGGTTGTCCATACGCCGGATTCGACTTCGTCGCTCCATTCAACCTGATAAATCACATCAAGAACCTCTACCGGCTTTTTATATGAAAAGGTCATCTGACCGCTTCGAGGCAAAAGCTGAACGGGCGGGAAATCGGGCTTTAACGGATTCATTCCAAGCGCGTATTCAAGAAGATTATCGTAACCGTCGCCGTCGGCGTCGTCTTTCTGGAAAATGAGTGAAACATTGTTGGAAGCCCATCTCATGTAAGAACCAACAGGCGGTTCAAGGTAAAAATTAACAACCAGTACCGGCGGCGAACCGCCAATCTTATCAAAAGAATCCGCTGTCCGATGTCCAAGACCTGTGATGATAAATGCCATAGCGTTTCCTGCTTTCCATCCGGGACGAGCAATAACTTCGTTAATCAATGGAGAAATATCGGGCGTTCTTTGTGCTGTTCCTGATTCGCCGACCTGATTCCACGCCGGGATTGTCCAGCGGACAACAGATTCAGTTACGGGACGACTACTTATGTTGTGGACATTAGTGGTAAAAACGGGGGCATTATCCGAGGCTTGCGCGCGTATGAGGACGGCGGTAAGTTCCGTCTGGGTTTCATCGGCGGTAAATTGGATATAAGCGTCGCGGAGAATTGCGCCGGCTGGCACAGGGACATTTTCAAACCGTAATCCGACGGTTTGATTCCCCGCAGAAGAATCTTTGATGAGTTCAAGGTCTGTGCTTGTAAGGTTCACCGCGCCGTTTGCCCCTTCTTCGGCATCGTTCGCGCTGCTAATTATGGTTGACGACACCGTGTATAGCGGCGTCGGCGTTGTATAATTTACAACCAACCGCGCGGGAATTCCGCCAGATTTATCAAAAGAATCTGCCGTCCGGTGTCCTTTGCCGGTTATGATGAACGAGAGGGCGTTCCCGGGTTTCCATCCCGGACGTGATACTACTTCCTGCAAAATACCGGCAAGATTTGGCGTTCGCTGGTTAAGATTTGTCTCGCCGGCTGTCCACGGCGGAGGTGTCCACAATACACTCAAACGGCTGCGAGGTCGCGAGCTAATATCATATTTGTTGGTCGCAAACGGCATTGAGTAATCCGACGCCTCCGTTTGAATTAAGAGTTGTGTAATTTCGCTTTGCGATTCATCGGCAGCAAACTGGATTATCGCCTCTCTGATTATCGCACCCTGCGGTATTTCAACATTGGAAAAGCGCAAGCCAACAATCTGGTCGCCGGCGCCGCTTGCAGAATCGTTGACAAGTTCAAGGTCGGTACTCGTGAGGTTTACGGAACCTGAAGCAGATTCCTCAGCGTCATCTGCACTTGAACTAATTGCGCATTCAAAAACAGGGGAAACACGGATTTCCAGCCTGACACTATTTGTAAACCCGTTTGTATCGGCGATGCGGATTAAAAATCTGTTGGTTCCGGCATCTGAATCGCGCGGTGTTCCAATCATATTGCCATTTGAAAAAATCGTTAGCCACGAAGGACCGGCTGCCTTGCTGAAATTCAACACGCCTGAACCTCCATAAACAAGCGCTGAAATTGACGCCTTGTATTGTTGGTTTATTGCGGCGTCCGGCAAAACAATCGTTGATGATACAACCTGCGGAAAGGCTGCGGCTGCAAGTTTTGAAACTTCAGCATCGCTCAACGCCCTGTTATAAATCCTTACATCATCAAGCCTGCCGTTAAAAAGCGGGTCGGCGGGATACTGGCTTTTCCCGAGATAATTATACTTTTTATTGATGTTTAGTGGCGTAAGCGTTAACGCCGTATTGGTAGCAACAGGGAGCCCGTTAATGAAAATCTTCCCCACGTTATTGGAAATCGTAACCGCAATATGTGTCCAGACGCCGGGCGTCAGCGAAGCCGTGTTTATCTGCTGTTCGGTATTGCCATCGTAAATGGTAAATCTCAATGTGTTGTTTCCCGATTTTGGGGTTAAGAACATATAATTTGATGTGTACTCGCCAAAATCAAAAATCCGTTGCCAGTTATTTCCGCCATTCCACAAAACCCAGCAGGCAAAAGACCAGCGGTTGCTGTTTCCAATGTTTGCGGGCAACTGAATATAATCATTTACGCCATCAAGTGCTATTGCCATACCGGTTTTGCCGGGGACAAAAGAGGGTGTCCCGGCAAGCATAGCGTTGAAGCCATTGCCAGTTATATCCTGTGAAGTTCCGTCAAATGTAAGCCAGGCAGAGACATCTCCTTCAAAGCCCGGAATTTCCTGAATATAACCCAAAGGCGATTTCTGGTCGCGATATGTTTCGCCGGCAGCTGTCAGCGAACCATCGTCCCATTTTACTCTGCGGACATCTTCGACCCAATTATAAATTGCGTATCTCTCGACAAAGGGCGTATTATCAAGCATATCAATTATTGCCTTTACAGCAGCCTGTTGCTGGGCAAAGGTTGGATCAGCGCAACTTGTCCAATTTGCCCCGTTGTTCCACTCTGTTACCCATAACGGGCGTCTGACCCTGTCGTAAACGCCTTTTAGGAAGTTATAGAATTGCTGGGCTGTTCCCGCAGCATCGGCAGGATTGCCGTAACAGCGATAATAATGGACTGGCACAAAATCAACGCGCAACCCAGCAGAATCCGCCCTGTCAATGAAGCTATATAACCAGTTAAGTCCGCCATCAGAAACCGCAGGCGCTCCTACCCGCAATCCGGTAACAAGCAGGTCGCCCCACCCGCCTATTGCGTCGTCAACCGAAAGATTTGCCTGGTCGGGACGGTCAGGTTCATTGTATCCGAGAAGATGCGTTGAACCGCGTTTCTTCCAGTCCGTGTCCGAGACTGATGGCCACCACCGGTTTTGCCTTATCGGAACATATTCCCAATCAAGCGTTGAATCCCGGCTATTTGCCCAGTTGTAAAGCCAGTGAACGTTTAATCCGGATTCGATGTCTCCCGCAATGCCTTTTTTACTAACCCATCGCCACTGAAAAACCCTGATGAACCGAACGGCGCTATCAAGTTGAGACGGCAGAACGCCAACTTCAAGGTCGCCATCTTGAGCGATATAACACCGGCTTGCCCCCGTGCCATTATCGTTCTGAGCGAAGGTAGCCATATACCCCCTTTTCAGTTTAAATGACCTTATCGCTGGTATTACCGACGCCAGAGCTGCGCTGTTGTAAGCGGTGTATTGCTTAAGTTTTGCCGACCTGCCCATAAAGTTCTTTCCTTCGAACACCTCAAGAGGCAAAAAATCGGCGCCGTGAGGAATAACCACAGTCCCCTGTCCGAATTGCGTTACACGCACGTTTTGATTTAAAACCGCTGATGAACCGAAAACTTTTATACGGTTTAATAAACTGCCCGCAACATCCGAAGGTTTTATATTAAGAAACACGATCCACGCATCCTGAGAATCGAGGTTTATGATGCTGCCCGGCAACGGGTCACCGGTTCCGGTAATCCTCAATTCGCAACGACCGCCAAGCGTTACCTGCTGATTTGTAAGACCTGTTACTGTGAAAATGTCGTCCCTTAGTTCAAGTCCTTGACAAAATCCGGACAACGGGATTAATACTAATGTCAGCAAAAAACAGTTAATTCCCCTCATTTTTCTTCAAGTCTGTTAATGCTCTGCCTCATTCGCCAATTTTTATACTTCATATTATTTTCTAACAAAGTTGATATAACCATATTTCGTACAGAATTTAAACCATTTTGATTCCATTTACTATCGGGATGAATAATAGCGTTAATTGCGAAATAAAACCTGTGGCAAATGGCATTGCCGGTTTGGTATTATATTTTTAAACAACTTTTTCATTTTTCTTGAACGAAATAAAATGTAATTGTAATGTAAAGTAAATATAAAAATATGGTTTACAATTATAAAACAATAGAAGATTTAGGGAAAAGGGTTCTGGACGGATATAGAATCACACGCGAAGAGGCTTTGGCGTTAATCAATATCGAAGACTCTGCGGATATCTATACTTTAATGGCATGGGCTAACAGGATTAAAGAAAAACACCACGGGAACAGGGTGAAATTGTGCTCAATTTTGAACGCAAAGGCTGGGGGATGTCCGGAGGATTGCAAATTCTGTGCCCAGTCTGCTCATTACAATGCAGAGTCGCCGCGATATGGACTCGTGGACAAAAAGGACATTATTAATGCTATGGAAGAGGCGCGGAAGAATAATGTGAACGCGCTTGGGATTGTTGCGGCATGGAAAGGAATCACCGAAGGGGCAATACTTGATGAGATCTGTGAAAGATTAAAGGAAATGAAAGAGGCAGGGATTGTGCGTCCGGATGGTTCATTTGGGATAATAAAAAGCCAGCGTGTGGCAGACCGTCTGAAAGAAGCAGGACTCGAATGTTACAATCACAATCTGGAAACTTCTGAAAGATTTTTCCCAAATGTATGTACAACACATACAATCCATGAGCGGATACAAACAATCAGGTATCTTAAAAACGCAGGCGTAAAAATTTGTTCGGGTGGGATTATTGGGATGGGAGAAACAAGGGAAGACCGCATTGACCTTGCTCTATCACTGCGTGAGGTCGGTTCAGACGTTGTACCAATCAACATATTAAATCCCATTAAAGGAACCCCTTTTGAAAATGTTGAACCATTAACTCCGCTGGAAATATTGAAAACGATAGCCTGTTTTAGATTCATATTGCCAACACAGGATATCCTTATAGCAGGCGGAAGGGTTGTAAATCTTCGTGATACTCAGGCGTTGGTATTCATGGCAGGAGTAAATGCACTGATGGTCGGCAATTATCTGACTACTCTAAACCAGCCGGTTGAAAAAGACCTTCAAATGTTGAAAGACCTTGGGTTAGAACCGTACGCACCATACGTCGAAAGCGTCTCCAAAACGCAGGCTTTATCCGCGGTCAATTCTTAATATTAAGTTTTGATTCAATCTTTTTAAGACGATTGTTCCAGTCGTCCCACGATGCCTCCCATTCTTTGCCATGGAAAACAGCGCGCGCTGATTCAATCAGGGGCAGCGCCTTTTTATATTGCTCTTCGGCAAGTTTTTTCTCTGACCATTTCAGATAAGATTCAATCAGAAAAATCTGGTTATCAGGAAATTCCGGAGCCAGTTTAACCGCCTGTTCAAGATGATGTCTGGCTTTTGTTTTGCTTCCGATGCTAATTGGCCAGCCGGGCGCATCCCGGTAAAGGAGTCCGAGCAACCGGTGAGGTCCTGCGTAATCTATGCGAGGGTTTATTTCTATGGCTTTGAGATATTCCTTTTCCATCTCATTTACAATTTTAAGAGCGCCCCACCCTTTTGTTCTGGACAACTGGGCGTAATTCATCGCAAGCCAGTAATGCGCTTCTGCGTTTAGCGAGTTGGTTTTGATTATTTCTTTGCACACTTCTATCCCTTCGTTAGCGAGGGATGCGCGTTGCGCGGAGTTTGTTGCAAATTCGCCAAGCTCAAAACAGGATTTTGCAAATTTCAAGGCAGTCTCAACGTCATTTGTATTGTTCAAGTGAGCCGCTTTTGCTTTCTCGTAAAGCGAAAAATAATAGCTATAATACTTCTCAGTAAAGGACGATACAGTCGGTTGAACAAGTTCGCTGCCAAAAGCGGACAATCCAAGACAAAAAACTCCTGATAACAATCCCGCCAAAAAGCCCTTTATATTTATACTCATTTTGCAAGTATTAATATTTCTAATTTTCAATATTATAAAAATACCATCAATTGTAGTTGCGAAACTGTTTTTACAGAATATATTAAGAAAATGAAATTTTTTTTGAACAAAATTTTATTGCTGGTTTTAATGGTGTCTTTCTTTCCTGTTATTGGTTGCGGCGGTTTTGGCGCAAGCGGAACAGTTTCGCCATTGATGTTTCTGATACCCGGCGCGTCTTACGACAAATCCAATAACTCTCCCATTACTACAAACAAATCAATCATTGCAAGCAGTGAAGGAAATATTGAAGAGTTTAAGACCAATTGCTTAAGTCTGAATAATAATCAGCAATAACCGGCTTTATTTTTTGGATACATTTATGAGATTCCCTCTTGAACTAACAATTAAAATTGCAGGACATATAATAAAGAACCGGCTTAAAGGAACGCCGAAGTTCGCGATGGTTCTTCAACTTGAACCGTTGCACACATGCAATCTGAGCTGCACTGGGTGCGGGAGAATCCGGGAGTATTCTACCAGTTTAAAAAACATGATGAGCCTTGAAGATTGCCTGAATTCGGCTCAGGAATGCGACGCGCCAATGGTATCAATATGCGGTGGGGAACCCTTAATTTATCCGCAGATTGAAGAATTGGTAAACGGCCTATTAAATCAGGGCAGAATTGTCTATATCTGCACAAACGGTCTGCTGATGAGGAAAAAACTCAAAGATTACATGGCCGCAAAATACGATTCTTCCATGGAAGAAAAGGTCAGGATGCTGTTAGAGAAAGGGTTAATCACTGAAAAAGATGCGGCAGAAATCCGTGCCGGCAGTAAAAACGGCAAGCCGGTAATCTCACCATCAAAGTGGCTTTACTGGAATGTGCATGTTGACGGTCTAGAGAAGACACACGACATTGTTGTCGAAAGAAAAGGGGTTTTCAGAGAATGCGTGGCGGCAATTAAAATGGCGAAGATTCTCGGTTTTCAGGTGGCGACAAACACCACGGTTTACAAACAAACCGATATGCATGAGATCGAACAGATGTTTGAGTACTTCTCATGGTTAGGTGTTGACGGACATACAATCTCGCCCGGTTACGATTACGATGCGGCTAAAAAAGACATGGTCAAAAGGCTTGGTCAGAACCCTGACGAGTTTTTCCTGACCCGGAAAGAGATTACAGAAAAATTTTCCAATATAATTGAATGGGGCAAACGGTTCACAATATTTGGCACACCGGTTTATCAGGAATTCCTTGCCGGAAAACGCGATTTAACATGCACTGCTTGGGCAATACCAACAAGAAACATCGCCGGATGGAAATCGCCGTGTTATCTGATCACAGACGCGCATTATAAAACATACAAGGAGTTTCTCGAAAAAACCGACTGGGAGAAGTATGGTGTTGTAAACGGTGTAGTACGGGACCCAAGATGCGAGAACTGCATGGTTCATTGCGGTTATGACCCGAGCGGCGCACTTGGCACTAACGCAAAACGCGGCGACACGTTAAAAAATATCTTGTATAATTTCGGACCTCGTCCAAAACCATCGCAAAAAGGAAGCACAATAAATCCATTTAACGCCGGAAATCCTGTTTCCGGTAACGGAGAAAAGGAGAACAGGGTTGAACTGATAAACTCAAATACTACTAACAAGTAAATTAGCAATATGGGCATGAAAACATTATTTTTAAATCCACCGTCGTATGAAGGATTTGACGGCGCAGCCGGTTCAAGGTATCAAGCGCGTAGGGAAATAAGATCTTTCTGGTATCCAACATGGCTGGCGCAACTTGCCGCACTTGTCCCGGACAGCAGATTACTTGATTGTCCCCCTCATGACATTGGAGTAGATGAATGCCTGCAAATTGCAAAAGATTACGATCACGTCGTAATTTATACTTCCACTCCATCATTGAAAAACGATTGTAAAATTGCCGAAGCCATCAAACAGCAAAAACCGTCCACTCTAATTGGATTCGTGGGACCGCATCCGGCAGTTCTTCCGGAGGAAACATTGAAATCTTCATGGGCGATTGACTGGGCTGGACATAAAGAATTCGATTACACGACTAAAGAGGTATGTGAAGGCAAGCCGTTGTCCCAGATAAAAGGACTTTCATATAAAAAGGATGGTAAAATTTATCACAATCCGCCACGGGAATTAATCCAGAACATGGATGAATTGCCGTGGGTTGTAGATGTATATAAACGCGACCTTGAAATCGAAAGATATTCTATCGGTTATCTTAAAGAGCCATATTTGTCGCTCTATACAGGACGGGGATGCCCGGCGCAATGCATATTCTGCCTTTGGCCACAAACGATAGGCGGACATAAGTATCGCACGCGAAGTCCCGAAAGTGTAGCGGCTGAAATGGCTTATGCGAAAAAATTGTTCCCGCAGGTTCAGGAATTTTTCTTCGATGATGACACATTTACCGCAAACATGCCCAGAGCGCGGGAAATTGCAAAGAAACTAAAACCGCTTGGTCTGACATGGTCATGCAGTAGCAGGGCAAACGTTAACTACGAAACATTAAAGGTCATGAAAGAAGGCGGACTACGGCTTCTGATGGTTGGTTTTGAATCCGGAAATCAGGAAATACTAGACAGAATTAAAAAAGGAATAACAATCGAGGAAGCAAAAGAGTTTGTTAAGAACTGCAAAGAACTTGGAATCGATATTCACGGGACATTTATCCTCGGGCTTCCCATTGAAACAAAAGAGACGATCGAACAGACCATCAGGTTCGCAATGGAACTCGATGTTTTCAGCATTCAAGTATCCCTTGCAGCACCATACCCAGGCACTGAACTTTACGAGATGGCGAAAAAGAATGGTTGGCTTGTGAAAGACGACCAGATTGTCCGCGAGGATGGACTTCAGGACGCCGCCCTTCAATACCCGGGCATATCGAGGGAAGAAATTTATGAAGCCGTTGACCGGTTCTACAGAAGATATTACCTGCGTCCAAAACCAATCCTGCGTATCCTGAAAACCATGCTCGAAGACAAAGAGGTCTGCGTACGACGACTCCGCGAAGGCTGGGAATTCTTCCGAACACTTCACCAGCGCAAAAAAGCGCTTGAATGCTCGTGTAAAAACGTCGTTCCACAGTCAGCCTGACGTTTTCTTAAAGTCCGTTATTTATTGCTACATGGTTAACGGCAAAACCCGTTAAGGTTAATTTTTAATTCTGACCAAAGTCTGGTTCACAAGCGGGGCTGTTATAGGATAAAACAAGGTGCTCCCTTCCGATGGAGTTACGCGGACGTAATATTCAATGTCCGCATCCGGCATAGCAGAAATTGTTGTTTTATAGACACCGCGATTTACGTTGGCACACACAGATTTTCTGAATACGCCATCGCCCATCTTACGCCAGAACACTGCGACTTCCTTTGGTTTTTTGGCAGACAGCACTATGATTTTAAGATTCAGTGGCTCGCCAACTAACAACGAAGTTCTCTTTGCGGGGATTATAATTCTTGTGTTCCCAAAATAATCAAGCGGTGGATTCAAATCGGACGGCAATTTGCCGCCAAGAATTTTTTCCATCTCTTCTGCCGGTTTAGTTAATAATTCTGGATAGATGTGTTGCTCCCAGTTTGCCACAGTTCCCATTTCACCTGTGGTCGTAACTGTTTCAAGCATGTACGAATAAAGTGTCCGGAGGTCTTCAATTATCCTTTTGCGGATCGGGAATACTCTATCTTTCAATGCCTGTTTGCGTTCGTTTTCGTCTTTAATCTGCTTGACTGCGCCTAATTCATTCGTGAGGTCATTCCATACGCATCTTATTTTCGCCATCGTCTCCATGTATTTGAAGGTATTCAACCAGTAGTTGTATCTCTCTTTATAAACAGGTTGTTTAACAAGGGGTTTTAAGGCTTCAAATTCGTGGACAAAAGTATATTCCTTCGACACCTCTTCCCATGAACGTTTATCTGGACGAATTGCCCCCGGTCCTTCGAACCAGTCCGCGGGACGCGGAAGCTTGCAATCGACTTTGCTGAATATTTCCGCCGCCTTTGGTCCTACATCTTTTCCGAACTCGCTGCTCGCCCAATCCAGATAAAAATCATTCACAGGCGCAAAACCGCGTTCTTCCTTTTCTGATTCTTTCCAGTCAGCGGCATAATCCTTGTAAGCCGGTCCTCCTGCGTTTATCTTTCTTGTTATCCCCTCGCCTTCTATGACTATACCGGCAATTGCAGGATATTCACGGACATAAATAAACTCAATAACCAGCCAGTTGTTTGTAACCGGATTATCCTTAAAAGTAAAATCAATGGCGCGGTTCTTGCCAACCTTTTCGAAAATATCCAGATTTTCAATGACCACTTTATCCTGAATCTTTACGCTAAAAATCCTCTTTCCTTTTTCATTATAGTGAGGTTCACAGAATTTAAGGGTAACTGTGTATTTTCCGTTCGGGAGCTTAAATTTGTAATTGCTGACATCATAACGAACACTCTGATAAATCACGTCTTCATCAGTGTCGGCAAAATCAACATTAGGAAACGGGGCGTATTTTCCGCCTGTTGGTCCTTCAGTTTCAACTATCTCAGCATTCTTTTCCAGATTAGTGTTCCATGGGCTTTGATTCCATGCGGCGTAAGCCAGCGCAAGGATATTAGGCGACAAAATTCGCGTTCTCCAGTGAATACCCATTAACCCGTTGCAGCCGTATTTATACGCATCTGCGGCGTCTCTGCGCATTCTGCCAACCCAAAGTTGTGGCTGAGTCAGCGCCGGGTCGTCTTCAAGCCATGGAATTGCCCATTTATCGCTCCTCTTCACACGGGCAAAACCTTTGTCCACCGGCGTTCTGCCTACGTTGCGGTTTATACAACTAAGCGCTACATCCGGAGGCAATACTTTGTCGAACAACGCCCTGTCCTGCTGTGGCCCGAGCACCCAGCCGCATGTGGCGAGACGGAACGGAGGATTAACCTTTCTGTGGGCATCTATCGCTGCCTGAAGGTCATTTAGGGTATTTGTTACCTGCTCCGGTTTTACACCTTCCCATGTCCAGCCTTCCGGTGTCCAGAACCAGTAATAATCAAGCGGATAAGCCTTAGTAATTCTCTCAAAAATTCCCTGATAAAGTTCACGGACAACATCCATAGACTTTGGGTCTTTCCCTTTCGACTTAATTCTTTCGGCAACCAACTGAGGAATGACAAGGGGAGTTTCAGTGCCGGCGCAGGTTTTTATTCCAAGTCTGTGCGCATGCGTGAAAACCTGCTTTAGCAAATCTCCGGTTCTGTTGAAAACCTCAATACAACCCTCAGGTGTTTTTGGTTCGGGCATTAATCCGAACATAACCTCTGCGCCGAAATCGTCGCGTTCAAATATATTAGCCGAACCAAAAGTGAAGTCGCCTGTCTTCTTGGCGCGATAACCCCAGTTTCCTCTCAACGTGTTCTGATAACTTGCAGGATATGCAAACTTTACAGTTCCGTTTTCGTTAACATCCTCGGGCAGACCAATCCAAACGGTTGGTTCCGCATTAGGATGTTTTTCCGGGTATGTATGAAGCCCGATAAAATTCATTCTCAACTTAGGCAGCTGAGAAATAATTTGCATGTATTCATCGTAATTCCACCAATCCGGACCTTCCGGAAAATCATGAAAAGGCTGAATTCCGCGAAGTACAAACAATGGTTTACCCGTTTCATTCAAAAACTTTAATTCACGCTCTGGTTCCGGTTTTTTACTAACCAGCAATTCGGCGCCACGTTTGGTCTCCGGCGGGAGTCGTTTTATTACCAATCTTTCCTGCGGCAATTCATCACCATGCAAATAAAACCTGACGCCGTTGTTTTCAACAAAACGGTAAGCCGCATACAAGACCCCGACGTCGTCTCCGCCAACTAGGATTTGAATTTTTCTTCCGTTGTCATTCAATTCCCTTGCTACATATTCTTCATTTTTTAAGCCGATTGTTTCGGCTCTTATCCATGCATCAGCAATAAGTCTATCCATCATTTTGTGCCTCGTTGTGCCGACAACGATTAAATCCCCCCATTCAGGCAAATCCTTGCTACATGACTCAATCGGCAAAAGCCTGCCTGTCAGAAGGTAAATGTATCGCCTTAGTTCTCTTGCCGAATAATCTATAAGCCTCGATGAATCATCTGGAACAATTATCCTCAGCGATGGCGTATCCGGCGGTGGCGGCTGTGTATAGCGACTGCAATAGCCCTCGTCTGCAATAAAAAGAAGACTCACTAACGCAAAAAATATAATTGTATATGTTTTCATAATTTTTCAGAGGTTAGAAAAATTAAATGGGAAAAACCGGGTTAAATCAACAAAAAATGAAAATTTGCTGAAAATGTTGAGGTAAATGGAAATTTTTATAACTCAAATCAGAAGGCTCAATCCGGCAACTGTTTTTTTATCCTCCAAGAAGTGACGACGGAAGTTCTGAGTCTTGTCCGACCTTATATCGCGGAGACGCCTTTAAAGAAAGTGTCACAGCGATTGTGAAATCATCCGGAAGCACTCTCTCTGAGCGGAGCCGAACCGTAAGTGCCGCCGTCCAACTTCTCAAATCCCTGTAAATCGAATACTGCTGCTCTTCCATTCTGCCGTCACGGGCTTCAAAGTGGTGAGACATCCTGAAGCCCCAGTTTTCATTGAGTTTGTAATAGAAAACAGTGTAGAAAATATTTTGCCCGTAATCCTTGCCAAGAATTGGGTCTTCTCTCAAATAACGGTTTCCAATTGTAAAACTCCACGTATCATTGGGAGTTAATGTTAACTTGTGATTTAATTCTTTAAGATGGCCGGTATTTATATCAAATCTTGAATCCTGACCGAGACTAATCCATGACTTTGGTTTAAAATCAAATTGAGAATACAAATCGGCAAATGTAGATTGATTAGGATTAGGATTCAGCCGCCAGTCTGTGAAAATCCCCCATTCAAAGAAATTCTCGACTTCGCCTTTGCGTTTTGTCTGGAGTTTATTCCACAGAGAAAACCGGATTACATTTTGGCTGTCTATAGAGTCAATGGCGTTATAGTCAGGATAATCTATCGGAAGCAATCTGTAACTCATAGTTTCATAATCAAACTGTGGCAATTCAAAATATTTTGTGGACGGCGACGGAACATAAACGTAGTTGATAATCGGCTGGATTATATGCCTTAAACCGTCAAGTTCAAAGAAGTCATTAGTTACATTCTGCCATAAACGCGATGCCTTTGTGGATACTTCGACTCCTGTGTTAAAAACGGTGCGGGTTTGTGATTTGGTTGTCGCTCCGTTTCCTGTTGCCTCGCTGTATGCTGTAAAACGCCCGCCTGCGCGCGGTATAATATTCAACCAGCCGTAATAGGTTTGAGGGAGCAAAATCTGATGGAATGTATCACCTCTCCATGCGGCATAGTCAGGCTGGGAATTATTGGCAAACTTTCTTCTGAACCAGCCGGCTGAACTTTCGCTTTCATAATAAAACGGGGATTCGCCAAGTTGCTGTCTGTAGCCCGTTAATTTGATATCCGGCAATCTTTCCACCGTTTCGAAGAAATTGTTAATTCGTGGCTGCGCAATTGCGTCCAGACCAAAATTTTGCCATTGATGGTTTAGTTCAAAATAAGAAGAAGGCTGTGTATTTTTTCGGTATTCGTGCTCAAAAAAGTCCCTTAATAACTGCCTGTCGCTCTGGTAACGACCAACAATTTTTGCCACTGTGTTACTGCTTAATGTTGTGCGGTGAAATATTGTAAACCGTTGTCTGTCTTTGTCGGGAATATATCCGATTGAATCAATCTCGGGATGGTTATCATTAAGATAATAATAACCCAACTGTGTTTCGCCATACTTCCCGAGATCCAAATCCAAGTCAAGCCCGGTCCCAACTCCTCTGCGTGTCCTGTAGTCAAGTTTTAATTCACCACCGACTTCATCAGACAAATGAAAGTTATATGAATTCAACAAATAAGCACCATATCTGCCGCGATAGCCCGGCACATGCGTAAAATAATTCAAATGGCGACCAAGACGACGCCGATAGTAAGGAAAGTACATTACCGGCGTTTCACCTACATAAAGAACAGCATCATGCGTTTCGAAATATTTGTTCGGGACGATTTTTAACTTCTTTGCTTTTACCTTTTGCGACGGTTTCGCATAGTTATCGGTCGTAACATACGCATTACTGACTGTGTAAACCTTATTGGAAAGATCTCCTTCGACTTTTGTGCCTCCTACAAAAAACGGCGGACTCCCAGCACGGACATTTTCTGCTTCGAATTTCATCTCTCGGTATTTCCAGATAACCTTTTCCCCACGCCAGATTTGTCCCTGAAAATACGCAGTAACATCTCCCTCGGCATATACAGTATCTGTAGTGTCCTCAACCCTAACCATCCTTGCGGTAACAATGGAATCTTTATAGATAATCTTAACGCCTTTTTCGGCAGTTATAACCCCTGTATTAAGGTCGTATTCGAGTTTTCCACTCGGATCAACAGCAACAACAGAAATTTCTTCTTCCTGATTTTCGTTTGCATCCTGCGCCGAGCCAATTGACACAATCAGACAAAAAAACAACGCGCTGAGGATAACATTAAAAATTTTCCCCATTGAATATCTGCGCAATTTTAAAAAAAACTGTTTCATTCCCTATTCAACGCGTCCAGCATTCGCCTAACCAGTTTTTACATGGAAAGATTAAAACTGGTTTTAAAATGAAAAGCAAACAATTTCAGGGTGGATTGATGAAAAAATATTGAATGAATTAAAACCGTAAATTTAAAGAAATCCGGGTATTCACGGACATCAAACAATTAAGCAAAGTAATGCAGACAACCCGATTAAGACTGAGAGGTCAGGCGTTCAAACAATTCTGAAGTCCTCACGACGTTAACACCTGCCGATGTCAAAGCCTCTATCGCTTTTTCCATGTTGTCAAATCTGAAAAGAACAAGTCCCTTTCCTTCAAATTTTGCGGTAAAGGCATAGGTGTATTCGACGTTAACATTTGCTTTTTCAAGGACTTCAAGAATTGATACCAGTCCGCCTGGTCTGTCCTCAACCTCGATTGCGCAAAGGTCGGTTACCTTAACCGGATAACCGTTTTCCAGAAGAATGTCTTTTGCCTTCTGCCAATCTTGAACGATGATCCTGAATATCCCGAACTCGCGGGTATCCGCAAGGGCGAACGTCTGGATGTTGATTCCCGCCTCTGCGAGCAGTTTGCACGGGGCAATCAGTGCCCCCGGCTTGTTCTCGAGAAATATGGATAATTGTTTAATAGTCATAGTTTCCTCCTCTCAAACCACAGGAAGAAGCAGTCGGGCTGCTTCTACATCTTACGTTTATCAATCACCCGCTTAGCCTTACCTTCACTTCTCTGCAAGGTCTTCGGAGCAACGAGTTTAACCTGCGCCCGAAGTCCGGTAATGGTTTCTATTGAATGTTCAAGCTTTTTCTGGAGTTGCTCCATCGCGCTTATAGTATCGCTGAAAACCTCAGGTGTTACCTCGACCTGAACTTCAAGAACATCCAGTCCCTTCTGTCTGTCAACCACAATCAGATAATGCGGAAGCGTGCCTTCGACACGCAACAATGCGGCTTCAATCTGAGATGGATAAATGTTCACGCCTCGGATAATCAACATATCGTCGCTGCGTCTGCTGATTCTCTTTAGCCTTCTTATTGTCCTGCCACACTCACATTTATCTGGAATTAATGCTGTGATGTCGCGGGTTCTGTAACGAATCATGGGCATTGCCCGTTTGCATAATGTGGTTAGCACAAGTTCGCCTTCCTGGCCATCCGGCAGGACTTTTCCGGTTTCGGGGTCAATAATTTCCGGATAGAACATATCTTCGAATATATGCGGACCAGCCTGATATACGCATTCCATTGCCACACCCGGACCGACAATCTCGGAAAGCCCGTAGATATCGTATGCCTTGATACCACTTTCATTCTGGATTCTATGGCGCATGTCCTCTGTCCACGGTTCAGCGCCAAAAACGCCTATTCTCAACGGCAATTCCCGCAAATCAACGCCAAGTTCCCAAGCCCTGTCGAGAATATGAAGGAAATAACTCGGTGTGCAACAAATCACCGTAACACCGAAGTCTTTCATTATCATTATCTGACGGTCTGTATTGCCGCCGGAAATAGGAATAACGCTTGCGCCAAGGGCCTCTGCACCATAATGAGCCCCAAGACCACCCGTAAATAGTCCATAACCATAGGCATTTTGCACAATATCTCCAACATGCACACCGCATGCAGCAAAACTACGCACCATCGCGGTAGCCCAGTCCTGTACATCTTCCTTTGTATATGCGACCACTATCGGCTTACCGGTTGTTCCGCTTGAGGCATGAAACCTCACTATTTCATGTAGCGGACTGGCAAATAACCCAAATGGATAGTTGTCTCTTAAATCGTTTTTCGTCGTAAACGGAAGTTTTGAAATGTCATCTAGCGATTTAATATCATCCGGGGTCAAAGACAAGTCGTCCATCCTTTTTCTGAAAAGCGGAACGCGTTCGTATGCCCTACGCAGAATTGAAGAGAACCTGCTGAATTGGAGTTCCCGCAATTTATCAACAGGCAAAAAGTCCATTGCGCTTGCCGGATGGATTGGAACATTAGGTGATTCTTTTCTCATAGCAGTAATCTAAATTAAAGGCTGTTTAATTATTAGGTTGTTCCGGTTCAAGTTAGAGTATGAACTACGACCAATGGAAAATGCAATTATATTTTTTTCCAGAATTGCAGGTTTAAACATCTTTTTAATTACAGACATCCAGACTTCTTCTTTTATTGGTAGGAAATTACTAATTGCCCCTACCATAGCAGTGTTCAGGGTTTGTTTAGCCGGGAGTTCGGATAAATTGATGTCAGTAGGCATTATGATGACACCGTCTTTTTTAAGCATGTGAAGATTTGGTTCTTTTTGGGTTGGCTCAAGCACCAGCAAAAAGTCGGCTTCGCCCGGTGGAATCATTGGACTCCACACCTTTTCACCAAACCGGACATCGCTTGTTACAGACCCGCCCCGCTGGCTCATTCCCTTCAGTTCGCTCTTTTTTACGTCGAACCCGCTTTCAAACGCTGCAAAAGCGATCAAATCGCTCGCCGTCAAAACCCCCTGCCCCCCTAAACCTGCGACTAAAATATTTATTACCTTTTGCATGATTATTTTGCCACCCTAATTTCTTTCTGTTTATCCTCGCATTTTTCGTATTCTTTAAGTTTTTTGGACGCCAGTAAACAAGGACGTCTTGCTATTATAACGGTGAGTTCCTCTTTATTTAACGCATCAAGTAAAACCTTCTCAAAAGAATCCGATCCAACACGCGGCTCAACAATGTGAACATTCTTAACACCTATAGATTTCACAAGGTCTTCGATTACCACCTTGTTGGTTGGCTCATGGTCTAATTTTCTGCCGGTGCCTGGGTGCTCCTGTAATCCGGTCATTGCCGTTGTCCCGTTGTCGAGAATAATCAAAACGTGCCCGGTAGGAGGCGGGTTGTAGACCATTTCAACAACGCCGGTTATACCGCTATGTATGAATGTGCTGTCGCCGATAACGCTTACAACCTTTTTTGCCTTTTCAGGCGGCAGTGTATGCCTCAGACCGAGTCCGACTCCTATACTTGCCCCCATACACAAACAGGTATCCATTGCGCTGAATGGCGGCAATACACCAAGTGTATAACAACCAATATCACCAGTTACAATGCAACCAATCCGGCTAAGCGTATCGTAAACCACACGATACTGGCACCCGTCACAAAGTTGCGGCGCTTTGCCCGGTGGAATCTTCCTTTCTTCCTCCTGTTCTCTGTTGACAATCTTTCTAACTCTTTCGACATTCAATTCGCCAAACCTGAAACTTTCGTCTTTATCTTCAACATTAAGTCCAAGGGCTCGGATGTTCTCCGCCAAGTAAGGGTCGCCTTCTTCAACTACCACACAACGGGCAACAGAATTTACGAATTCCCTGATTTTATTTACAGGCAATGGATGCGTGAAACCAAGTTTGAGTATTGAGGCTTCCGGAAATGCCTCGCTCACATGAACATAAGAAACACCCGAAGTAATAATGCCAAGTTGGGTGCTTTTTATAATCGCTGTATTATACGGACAGGTTTCCGACCATTCCTTCAATTGATTTAACTTCTGCCGTAATCTTTTGTGCGCCGGTCTTGCGTAAGCCGGAATCAATACATTATTCTGCGCGTTTTTGACATAATCCGGCTGGGGAACGTCTAACGGCTTTTCCCGCGTCAAAACCACGCATTTGCTGTGGCATACCCGCGTTGTCATCCGCATCAAAACCGGAATTTTAAACCTCTCGGAAATTTCGTATGCCGCTAATGTGAAGTCATAGGCTTCCTGCGAATCCGAGGGTTCAAACATGGGCACTCCGGCAGCTACTGCATAGCGGCGATTATCCTGTTCGTTCTGGCTTGATGCCATGCCGGGGTCATCGGCTGATACAATCACAAGTCCCCCATCAACCCCAGTGTAAGCCACCGAGAATAACGGGTCAGACGCTACATTCAGCCCTACATGCTTCATTGTAACCAAGGCGCGGGATTTCGAAAACGCCACTCCAATCCCGACCTCGAGCGCTACTTTTTCATTAGGAGACCACTGGGCATTGCCTCCAAGTTCAGAGAAAAATTCAAGGATCTCTGTGGAAGGCGTTCCGGGGTATCCTATTCCTAATGCGACACCGGCATGCTTTGCGGCAAGCGCCACTGCCTCGTCCCCGCTCAAAAACAATTTATTATTATGGTGACTCATTATAAGCGCTGATTCCAAGATTTAAATTAATAAAATCTGCCGTATTTTAAATAAATTGCAAATGACTTTTTAATCAGACCTGAAGCGCTTCGGATTCTGAAAGCACTTTGAATCCGCTATTTTGGAGATGAGAAACAGCCGAATTAAAATCACTCACTTCCACCAGCAGAATCGCCCTGTTTTTGGCAACATATCCAGAGGCGTTATGGACATTCACCTTGTTATCGGCAAGGCACTTTGCGATTGCATAGAGACCACCAGGCTTATCCTCTACTTCAACGGCAACAACATTAACTATTGTTACCGGAATGGATTTTTTCTGCAAAACCTCAAACGCTTTCATCGGGTCGTTTACAAGAAGTTTCACAACACCGAATCCATTTGAACTTGCAATTGTAACCCATCTAATATTTAACTGGTTTTCTGCAAGAACTCCCGATACACGCGCAAGCTCGCCAATTTTGTTTTCGGCAAAAATAGCGATTAGCTTAACCTGATACTTTGTTAATTCAGTCCTGTCCATATTTCACCCAGAGTTTTATATAGTTCGTTTATCAATAACCCGTTTTGCCTTGCCTTCGCTTACTGGTAAAGACCCGGGCGATAAAAGTTCCACCTTTGGTCTTACCAAGATTTCCTCCGCCAGTTTATCAACAATATGATTCTGCAATTGAACCAGATGCTCAACTTGTCCATCGAAGACCGAAGGATCGAATTCAGCCTGCACTGTCATTTCATCCAGACCTTGCAGGATAATCTGGTAATTTCTCCCGACCCCGCGTATGCCCATCAGAACGCGTTCAATCTGCTGCGGGAAAATATTCACACCGCGAACAATCAACATATCGTCGCTTCTACCCGTAATTCTTGCTATTCGTCTGTGGGTTCTTCCACACTTGCATGGCTCTGTTATTATTGAGGTAATATCGCGTGTCCGGTAACGTATAAGCGGCATTGCCTCGCGGCATAATGTGGTTAGAACAAGCTCGCCTTTTTCGCCTTCTGGCAAAGGCTCACCTGTTTCAGGATTTATTATTTCCATCAGGAAGTTATCTTCCCAGAGATGCATACCATTTTTATACTCGCATTCAAATGCGACACCAGGTCCGTTCATTTCGGACAACCCATACGAATTGTAAACATCAATACCAAGGGCAGTTTCAATCTTCTTCCTCGTTTCCTCTGTGTAAGGTTCAGCGCCAATAAATGCTTTCTTTAGTTTTAAATCTTTCCTCGGGTCAACGCCTTTACTTTCAAGAAAATCGGAAAAATAAAGCGCGTAGGTTGGAGTTGCGTGAAAAACAGTTGTATTAAAATCTCGCATGAGCATTAACTGACGTTCTGAATTTCCGGGACCAGCAGGAATTACGAGAACCCCGACCTTTTCCGCCCCGTAATGCATTACCAACGCCCCTGTAAACAAGCCATAGGTCATCATATTCTGTAATACATCGGACTTCGTGACGCCGGTCATTACCAGACACCGAGCCATTAATTCCGCGGCATTATCAATATCTTTTGCAGAAAAAAAGACGGCCTTAGGTTTGCCAGTCGTCCCGCTCGAAGTATGAAGGCGTATAACATGGTCTTTATCTATTGCCAGAAGACCATCCGGGTATGCCGCCCGCAAATCCGATGCGGTCGTAAAGGGAAAACGCCTTATATCTTCCAAAGTCCTTAAATCTTTTGGAGTTACCCCTGCCTGTTTAAATTTTTCCTGATAAAAAGGGACGTTCTCGAAAACATGTTTTACAGTCTTCTTTAACCGTCTTAACTGCAATTTTTCGAGTTCTTCCCTATCGATTGTCTCTGATTCTTTATCCCAGTACATTTTAATAATCCTTCACTTCTTTTAGAACGCCAAGTATATAAACAAAAACGTCACTGTGCAATATCACAGTGACGTTTTTTATGTTCTTAAAAATTTACCAGGTTAAATAAAGTTCAGTTCTTATAAATGTGAACAGGTCACGTTTTGCATAATAATCGCCAGCCCAGACAAATTCACCCCAAATATGTCCGCTTACATGTTTGCTGAATTTAACTTTCAAAACAGATTGGAGAAAATGTCCACGGAAATCGCCTGTCCCAAACGGGTAAGTCCCGGTAGCCCTCTGATCCGCAAACAAGGCATTATAATCGCTTGAAAAAGTTACATCTTTGAGTGGGGTTACACTGAAACCGGGACCAAACCTGTGAACGTTATTATTCTGAGCCACACTACCTTCGCGAATATAGGAATAAATATACAATTCGCTCCATCTTGGCCAGCGTCCCCAGAGCATGTCGAACTGCTCGTAATCGCCAGTGTTCGGGTCATCGCCGGAAATAAATTCATGACTAAATCTCACCTTCGTGTCCCAGCAATCTTTGAACGAATAGGTTAAACGATTATTGACACCAAAAGCATTAATATCCTGCCAGTTATTTCCCGGTTTTTTCCTTTCGCCAAACTGATAAGCACCTTCAACTGAATAACTCAGATTAGATGTAATATTGCCGGTAATTTTGCTTCCGATAGTATAGATATTCGCGTCCTGACCCGCTGTTAACCCAGGTCTGGCATCATCGTTTTTATATATGAAATATGCATCAATCTGGGTATTTTTTACCGATTTATTGGAAATATATAGAATTGCGCCTTTTTCATCTTGGTCAGTCAACGGCTTTTCCAGATGATTCAGAGTCGGCAACCATGCATTATTCATTGCATCTTGAAATATACCTATTGTTTCGATTGTTGTATTGTAATCTTTAAGATCCCACGTCAGCCTTGCTGCATCGAGGAAGTAAGTCCGTGAACCATCAAGCGGAGTACCATCCGCAACAAGCCACCAGTTCAGAGGATCACCAAGCATCAGGTCTTGTCGGCCGATTGTCATCGTGAGCGGAAGTCCAAATGCCTGCTTCCATTTGAAATTAAGTATATCTATGATACCCTCTGTCCAATCCTGACCGGTAATTGGTGTTTTTTGGTAAGACGGTCGCAGGTAATTGCGGGGTTCTGCGGTTAAACGGACATTAAAATCGAAATTTTCAACAGGCGTAACAGTTGTCCATATCCTGCCTCTGAATCTCAGGTAATCCTGCTCGCTTCTTGGGGCGTCCTCGTCCAGTGTAATAACGTTGTTTAAATATTCATTTCTTAACCGCAAATCGCCCCCGAGATTCAGCCATGATGTCGGTTTCTTTGAGTCCTGAAGGAATTTTTCAAGACGACTAACCGTTTGCGCGCTGGATGTTGAAGCGTTCTGCGCGCTTACACTAATTCCTGCGGTTACCACCAAAATGGCAACCCCGATGATAACATTTATTTTCATATTTTAGTTATGTTTTTACCCTGCGCTTTCTGTTTTTGTTTCTGTTATTTTATTTCCAAAACACCTTTCCAGATGTTTTTCATCTGGCGGAGTAGTAAACAGACTTACTACAACCGCTGTCAATGCCGAAATCGGCAACGCTATAAAAAGCGAGTCAACCACTGGCCAGTTCGGATGCTCGGCAAGTATGCTCTTACTCACAAGTTTAAACGCATTTATCTCAGGCACCTTCACAAACAATAACCAAAAGGCTGTTATCACAAATCCAACAACTATCGAACTTATCGCCCCAGCCTTTG